>ERZ833782.369-NODE-369-length-58042-cov-5.812872_pt1 | contig 58042 bp, 71 predicted proteins | sample MGYA00519577_ERZ833782 | MGnify/ENA primary metagenome ERZ833782 (study PRJEB31850, sample SAMEA3708745) | human gut metagenome | biome: human gut; feature: human-associated habitat; material: faeces | place: China | collected 2014 ...
TTCTGTGTCTCAAAATTCTTAGAGAGCTAAAGCTCTTAGAATTTTGGAAGCCATAGTTAATCAACTTCTTGTAGTATGGAGCAATTTTTAGTTTTTTAGAAAAGTAGAGAAGGAAGGAGAGAGAAAAACTTGCATATATATGATAAAGAGTTTATCCAAGGAGAGTTACCTATGACAAAGCAAGAGGTAAGGGCTGTAACTGTTGCTAAGCTTCAACTAAAAACTAACTCTATATTGATAGATGTAGGAGCAGGAACAGGGACAATAGGAATAGAATGTGCCACTTATCTTAGTGATGGAAAGGTAATAGGGATAGAGAAAGAGGAAAAAGGATTAGAAACTATAAAAGAGAATGTAAGAAAATTCAATTTAACTAACTATGAATTGATACACGGAAGGGCTCCAGAGTCTATCCCTAATGTAGAGTATGATAGAATGTTTGTTGGTGGCTCAACAGGAAGTATGAGAAGTATATTAGAACACTTTATAAATTATTCCACAAATGATGCAAGACTTGTTATAAATACAATTACATTGGAGAGTTTAAATGATACTATGGCTCTACTTAAAGAGTATGGATTTAAAGATATAGAAGTAGTAAATATGATGGTATCAAGAGGAAAAAAGGTAGGACCTTATACAATGATGTATGGGGAAAATCCTATTTACATAATAACAATTAATAAGTAAAGAGTTTGGTAGAGTTAAAGAAAACTCAAAGAATTATGGAAATTACGAAGAGAAGTTAGATTAAGTCAGTGAAACGAAATGCTAAAAAACGCAATAAGTCGAAGACTTAACTCTTCCAATAGTAGAGAAGTTTTAACGACTACTACTATTGAGACACAGAAAATAAATTTCTGTGTCTCAAAATTCTTAGAGAGCTAAAGCTCTTAGAATTTTGGAAGCCATAGTTAATCAAATTCTTGGAGTATGAAGTAATTCTTAGTTTTCTTTATTTAAATGAAGGAGGACTTTAAAGAATGACAAATAAATTTTATGGTATAGGGGTAGGAGTAGGAGACCCAGAGCAAATTACAATAAAGGCAGTAAATACTTTAAAAAAATTAGATGTAGTAATAGTACCAGAGGCAAAAAAGGCAGAGGGAAGTACTGCTTATGAGATAGCTAAGGAGTATTTAAAAGATGATATAGAGATAGTATTTATGGAATTTCCTATGTTAAAAAATCCATTGGATAGAGTAGAGGGAAGAAAAGCAAATACAAGAGTGGTAGAAAAATTACTTGATGAAGGAAAGAATGTAGGATTTCTTACAATAGGAGATACTATGACTTATAGTACATATGTATATCTTTTAGAAAATATGCAAGATAGATATAAATCGATGGTAGAAACTATCCCAGGAATTTCATCTTTTGCTGATATGTCATCAAGATTTAATTTTCCAATAGTAATGGGAGATGAGTCATTAAAAATAATATCTATAAATGATGATACTGATATAGAGAAAGAGTTAGCAGGTAGTGAGAATATAGTATTTATGAAAGTTATGAGAAATTTTGATAAATTAAAAGAGGCTCTTATAAAAACTAACAATATGAATAATATAATAATGGTATCTAATAGTGGAAAAGATACAGAAAAAGTTTTCTATGATATATCTAATCTTACAAAAGAGGATATCCCATATTTCACTACTATGATTTTTAAAAAGGGAGGGTTTGAGGAATGGAAAAAGTTTTCTTTATAGGAGCAGGACCAGGGGACCCAGAGTTAATAACAGTTAAAGGACAAAGAATTGTAAAAGAGGCAGATATAATTATATATGCAGGTTCATTAGTACCAAAGGAAGTTATAGATTGTCATAAGGAGGGAGCAGAGATTTATAACTCAGCTTCAATGACACTAGAAGAGGTAATGGAAGTAACTATCAATGGAATAAAAGCGGGGAAAAAAGTTGCTAGAGTACATACAGGAGACCCAGCAATATTTGGAGCACATAGAGAGCAGATGGATATTTTAGATGAGTATGGAATAGAGTATGAAGTTATTCCAGGGGTAAGCTCTTTCCTAGCTTCAGCAGCTGCTGTAAAAAAAGAGTTTACGCTTCCATCAGTTTCTCAAACTGTAATATGTACAAGATTAGAGGGAAGAACTCCTGTACCAGAAAAGGAATCATTAGAGAGCCTAGCTACTCATAGAGCTTCTATGGCAATATTTTTATCTGTTCATATGATAGGAGATGTAGTAAAAAGACTAGCTACTTCCTATCCTATGACCACTCCGATAGCTGTGGTGCAAAGAGCAAGCTGGCCAGATGAAAAAATAGTAGTAGGAACTCTAGAAACAATAGAGGTACAAGTGAAAGAGGCAGGAATATCTAAAACAGCTCAAATATTAGTTGGAGATTTTTTAGGAAATGAATATGAAAAATCTAAGTTATATGATAAAACATTTACTCATGAATTTAGAAAGGGAGTAGAGTAGCCTTATTAAATAGAAAAATAATAGAAAACTTTAAAATTTATTTAAAAATTTTTGGAGGGAATATGTTATTTTTAGAGGTTGATTATGATATAATGGTATGTAGAAAAGAAAGAAGACTATAAAAGATTTGCACAATATATATTGAAAAATTTTGAAGATGCAATAGTAGTAAAAGATTATATTTATTTAGTTATTTCAAAACAGCAATGTTGGAAATGTAAAAAAGAAACCGAAGTTATTGCTTTATGTATTCCTCAAAGGATAGAATTTAGAAATCTTCCATTATATAGATGGGAAGATGGAGAATTTGATATAGAAAGTGAAGAGTATAATTATAAAAAATTTGAGTTTTCAGAGGATAAATTTGATATAGAGGATACTTTTAGTTATGAAATAATAAGTTTAGGAAATATTTCAGAAAAAATATTAGATTTAATTAAAGAGAGATATAATTATAAACTAAAATATTCACATACAACTAAAAGGAAAGAGTATGCTAATTGTTGTCAACATTGTGATTCTTTACAAGGAAATTATTTTTTATTTGATGAGGTAGATTCGCCATTTAATATAATGAATAGAGAAATGGCTAAGAAATTAACCTTTATAAAATTTAATTTAAAAAATGATTTTATCTTATATGGATATAGTCCGACTATAACACTTATATCTAATTATAGTGATGAAGAAAGAAATAATGATATCAAAAATTTTTCAACTTTTATTGATTCAAAAATAGAGATAGATGATATTATTTAAAATTAAATTTAAGAGAGGAAAATTATGAAGATTGCATTTTGGAGTGTAACAAGAGGAGCTGGAGAGGTAGCTAAGAGAATAGGGAAAAAAGTAGAGGGGGATATATATACTCTAAAAAAATTTAATATAGAGGAAAGTATTCAAATAGAAAACTTTAGTGAGGAACTAGAGAGAAAATTTAACTATTATGATGGGCATATATTTATTATGGCAACAGGAATAGTTATTAGAAAGATAGCACCACTTATAAAGAGTAAAGATATTGACCCAGCTGTATTAGTTATAGATGAGGGAGAAAATTTTGTAATCTCTCTTCTCTCTGGTCATATTGGTGGAGCTAATGAGCTAGCTTATAAAATTGCTCAGTCTTGCTCTTTACTCCCTATTATAACTACTAGTTCAGATGTTACAGGAAAGATAGCAATAGACACAATAGCACAAAAACTAAATTGCGAGATGGAATCTCTTACTAAAGCTAAAGAGCTTACATCTTTAATAGTGGATGATAAAAAGGTAGATATACTACTTCCTAATAATGTAAAATTAGGAGAGAATAAAAATTCCTCTGGAGTAGTAATAGTATCAAATAAAAAAAGTATAGATATAATGAGATTATATCCTAAAAATATTATTGTAGGTATAGGTTGTAGGAGAGGAACTCCTAAAGAGGAGATAGAAAAATCATTAGATGAGGTAATGAGAAAACATAATCTTGCTTATGAGAGTATAAAAAAAATCTCTACTGTGGATATAAAGGCTGATGAAGTTGGAATTATAGAGTTAGCCCAAAGTTTAAATAGAGAGCTTATAATTATATCCAGAGAGGATATAAAAAAGGTGGAGGATAGATTTGTAGGCTCTGAATTTGTAAAAAAACAGATAGGAGTTAGCTGTGTATCTGAACCTTGTGCTCTATTAGCTTCTAATGGAGATGGTAAATTTTTAGAGCAAAAATATATTCAAAGTGGAATAACAATATCAATTTATGAGGAGAAATTTGGAGATGAGTAAAGGGAAAATATATGTAGTAGGGATAGGACCTGGAAATATGGAAGATATAAGTGTAAGAGCTTATAAGACTTTAAAAAATGTAGATGTAATAGCTGGATATATCACTTATATAGATTTAGTAAAAGATGAATTTAAGGAGAAAGAGTTCTATGTATCTGGAATGAAAAAAGAGATAGACAGATGTGAAAAGGTTTTAGAGCTAGCTAAAGAGGGAAAAACAGTAGCTCTGATAAGTAGTGGAGATGCTGGTATCTATGGAATGGCTGGAATAATGATAGAGGTAGCATTAGGAAGTGGAATAGATGTAGAGGTTATACCAGGGATTACATCATCAGTAGCTGGAGCTTCATTAGTTGGAGCACCTCTTATGCATGACCAAGCTATAATAAGTTTAAGTGATTTACTTACAGATTGGGAAGTTATTACTAAAAGAATAGATAGAGCTAGTGAGGGAGATTTTGTAATCTCTCTATATAATCCAAAGAGTAAGGGAAGAACAGAACAGATAGTAGAGGCAAGAGAGATTATGTTAAAACATAAGGCTCCTAGCACTCCAGTTGCTCTATTAAGGCATGTAGGGAGAGAAGATGAGAACTATACTTTAACTAATTTAGATGAGATGTTAAACTATGAGATAGATATGTTTACTGTGGTTATAGTTGGAAACTCTAAAACATATGTAAAAGAGGGAAAAATGATAACTCCTAGAGGATATCATCTATGATTTGGGTAATAGGTGGTACAAAGGATTCTAGAGATTTTCTGGAAAAGATTGTAAAGAGTACTACTGATATAATTGTAACAACAGCTACTGAGTATGGTGGAAAACTTTTAGAAAATCTGCCAGTAAAAACTCTATGTAAAAAATTGACTTACTCTATGATGGTAGATTTTGTAAAAGAAAACTCTATTGATAAGATAGTTGATTTATCTCACCCATATGCTATGGAAGTTTCACAGAATGCCATTGATGTAAGTAAGGAGCTACAAATAGAGTATTTTAGATTTGAAAGAGAGGAAATCTCTTTTCTCCCACAAAAATATAAAGAGTTTGATAATATAGAAAGCCTGATAAAATATTTAGAGGGAGTAGAGGGAAATATATTAGTTACTCTTGGAAGTAATAATATTCCTCATTTTTCTAAGCTTAAGAATTTGGGAAATTTTTATTTTAGAATCTTACCTAAATGGGATATGGTAAAAAAGTGTGAAGATGTAGGGGTACTCCCTAAGAATATAATTGCTATGCAGGGACCTTTCTCTAAAAATATGAACAAGGCTATGATAGAGCAATATGATATAAAATATCTTGTAACTAAGCAAGCTGGAGATACAGGAGGAGAGAGAGAAAAGATAGAAGCTGCTGATGAGATGAATATAGAAGTAGTTTTTCTTACTCGTCCTAAGGTAGAATATCCTAGCTGTTATAGTGATATAGATAAATTATTTAAAAGAGTAATAGAGAAATAGTAGATTATAAAAAGAAAATTTTACTTTCTATTTAAAAGTAATTTTTTCTTTTTTTTATTTTTTAAAAAAAATATGGCAATTTTGTGAAAAAATCTTTGACATATTTTCAAAATTGGAATATAATAACTGTTAGGAATTTTTTAAAAATAAATATTAGGAGGAAAAAAACAATGAAAAAAAACTCTAATACACTAGCTGTAAAAATGAGTATAGCTTTAGTGTTAGGTATCATTGCTGGATTTTTATGTATCTTTTTTAGAGAGAGAGTAGGAGTAGATAGTGGAGCTTGGAAATTTTTAAACTTCTTACTATTCCAAGACATCAGTGCTAAAGGAGGAGAAAGAGCAATTGGTATCTTCTATATCATAGGGCAATTGTTTATCAACTCACTACAACTTGTAATTATACCAATGGTATATACTTCAATAACTCTTGCTATTTGCCACATTAGTGATACAAGAAAATTAGGACGTATCTCTTATAAAACATTAGGATTTTTCTTAGTGTCATCAATCTTTGCTTTAGCTTTAGCTGGATTTGTAGGAATGGCTTTAAATATGTCAGGGGCATTTAGTATTCATATTGAATCTGGAGTAAATGTAGTAGCAGGAAAAACAGGAAGTAACCCACTTCTAATGATTATGCAAATAGTTCCTAATAATATATTTGCTGCTTTTTCACAAAATGGTGGAGTATTAGCAGCTGTATTCTTAGCTGTATCAACAGGACTATGTATTAACTCATTAGGAGAAAAAACTCACTATGTAAAAGGATTTTTACAAGAGGTAAATGATATAGTTATAAAGTTTTTATCATTTGCAATAAATAAATTTGGACCAATAGCTATATTTGTTCTACTTACTAGAACATTTGCTGCTTATGGAGTAGAGCACTTAAAACCAGCTTTAATATATGTAGTATCTACTACTATAACTTTACTTTTATTCTTAGTATTTGGATATGCTATATTAATAGTAGCATCTACTAGATTAAATCCAATGCCATTTGTAAGAAAGGCATCTAAAGTTGCTCTATTTGGTTTTTCAACTTCATCTTCAGCTGCTACACTACCACTTAATAAAAAGACAACTGTAGAAGAGCTTGGAGTAAATGAAGATATAGCTTCATTTGTACTTCCACTTGGAATGACAACTAATATGAATGGAACAGCTATTATGCAAGTAATTGCTGCTGTATTTGTAGCTAGTACAGCTGGATATGAATTAGGACTTGCTAATATATTTATCATAGGAGTCCTTGCTCTTATAGCTTCAGTAGGAACACCAGCAGCACCAGGAGCTGGAGCAATAGTATTATTTACTATCTTATCTGGACTTGGATATGTAAATGACACAGCAATATTAACTTACTCTTTAATACTTGCTATCAATAGACCTATTGAGATGTTAGTAACTTCTCTAAATGTAATAGGAGATAGTGCTGCTAGTATCTATGTAGCTAAGAGTGAACATATGCTAAATGAGGAAATTTATCATAAATAATTTTTATAAAATAGTCAGGGATAAATAGTTCTTGACTATTTTTATTTTTTGTAATAAATATTTTGAATTTTTTTTAAAGGTATGATAAAATAGATAAATACAATTAAAATAAATTTTGAAAGAGGGAGAGTTATGAAAATATCCAACAGAGCAATAGAAATGAATTTTTCACCAATAAGAAAGTTGATACCTCTTGCGGACGAAGCGGAAAAGAGAGGAGTTAAAGTATATAAATTAAATATAGGGCAACCTAACATTGTAACACCTGACTCATTTTTTGAAGGATTACATAATTATCAAGAGAAAATTGTAACATATTCAGATTCAAAAGGAATTTTAAAATTAAGAGAGAGCTTTGTAAAAAGTTATAAAGCAAGTGGAATAGATATAGATGTAGATGATATACTTATCACTCAAGGAGGAAGTGAGGCTATACTATTTATACTTATGTCTATTTGTAACGAGGGAGATGAAGTATTAGTACCAGAGCCTTTCTATTCTAACTACTCAAGCTTCTCTACATTTTCAGGAGCAAAAGTTAAACCTATTCCAACTACAATAGAAAACAATTTCCATCTACCTTCTCAAGAAGAGATAGAGAGCCTAATCACTCCTACAACTAGAGCTATAATGTTCTCTAATCCTGTAAATCCAACAGGAACTATATATACAGAAGAAGAGATAAGAATGATAGGAGAGATAGCTAAAAAACATGATTTATACATCATAGCTGATGAGGTATATAGACAATTTGTATATGATGATGTACCTTATACTTCTGTTATGAAAATGGAAGATTTAAAAGATAGAGTAATACTAGTAGATAGTATATCTAAACACTACAGTGCTTGTGGAGCAAGAATTGGACTTATAGCTAGTAAAAATCATGAGTTAATGAACTATATTTTAAAGTTCTGTCAAGCTAGACTATGTGTTTCTACAATAGAGCAACATGCAGCAGCAAATCTTATCAATACTATGGATAGTTATTTTGAAGATGTAAAATTAAAATATAAGAGCAGAAGAGATTTATTATATGGATATTTAAAGAAAATACCAGGAGTAATCTGTTCAAAACCTCAAGGAGCTTTCTATATTTTTGCTAAACTTCCAGTGGATAATGCAGAAAAATTTGCTAAATGGCTATTAACGGATTATTCATATGAAGGAAAAACTTTACTTATAGCTCCAGGACCTGGATTCTATCAAACACCAGGAAAGGGAGAGCAAGAGGTAAGATTTTCTTTCTGTACAAATGTAGATGATATAGAAAATGCTATGATAGTTTTAAGAAGAGCATTAGAAGAATATAATAGAAAATAAGATAGTAAGTTAAGGAAAAATAAAAATTAATTTACAAAAAAACATTGACAATTAAAAAAAATTAGAGTATAATCAAGGAAAATTACGAAAAGGAGGAAGAGAGAATGTTAAGGAACTTCAGGATAAGGACGAACAATAAAAAGAATAATTTTAATAGCCTTGTCTTTGAAATTGACTGAATTACATTTATCTTCTTGAAAAGATTGGAAATAATTTAAATTGTTTTTCCATGAGCATAAAGTTGATAGCTTTGAATATTAATACATAATATTCTTAGTTTAATTTAAGTATGTAATACAGACATTTCGGTGCCTGTATTTTTTTATAAAAAAATAAATTGTTATAATATATTAAGGAGGAACAGATGGAGTATTTAGCACTACTAAAAGATATTTTTATAGGAGGGGAAAGATATAAGTATATACTAAACGGATTATCCTTTTCTGTTGGAACTACAGCTCTAGCAGCAATAATAGGAATAGCTTTAGGAATATTTATAGCTCTATTACAACTTTCACATTTTTATCCATTTAAACATAGTAAAAATTGGAAAAAATTTAATCCACTTTCAAAATTAGCTTTTGGTTATGTAGATTTAATTAGAGGAACACCTGCAGTAGTTCAACTTATGATTTTAGCTAACTTAATATTTGTAGGAAGCTTAAGAGATACACCTATACTTGTAATTGCTGCTATCTCATTCGGTATTAACTCTGGTGCTTATGTTGCTGAGATAATCAGAGCTGGTATAGAAGGACTTGACAAGGGACAAATGGAAGCTGCAAGAGCTTTGGGAATGAACTATGGACAATCTATGAAGGAGATAATCATTCCTCAAGCTGTTAAAAAGATTTTACCAGCACTTGTAAGTGAGTTTATAACTTTACTTAAAGAAACTTCAATAGTTGGATTTATAGGTGGAGTTGACTTACTACGTTCTGCAAACATCATCACAAGCCAAACATATAGAGGAGTAGAACCACTATTAGCTGTTGGATTTATCTATCTAATAATGACAGCAGTATTTACTAAATTTATGAGAAGAGTAGAAAAGGGGTTGAAAGTAAGTGATTAAGATTGAAAAACTTTGTAAAAATTATGATAAATTAGAAGTATTAAAAGGAATAGATGCTCAAGTAAACAAGGGAGATATAATAGCAATAATAGGACCATCTGGAAGTGGTAAATCTACTTTTTTAAGATGCATAAATAAATTAGAAGAGCCTACTAGTGGACATATATATATAAAAAATCAAGATATAATGTCAGATAATACAGATATTAATTTAATTCGTCAAAAGGTAGGAATGGTATTCCAACACTTTAACTTATTTCCACATAAAACAGTAATGGAAAATCTAACTTTAGCACCTATGAAATTAAAAAATCTTTCTCAAGAGGAAGCTGAGAAAAAAGCACTTATCTTACTCGAAAAGGTAGGATTAAAAGATAAAGCAAGTGCTTACCCTAACCAATTATCTGGAGGACAAAAACAAAGAATAGCAATAGCAAGAGCTTTAGCAATGGAACCAGAAGTAATGTTATTTGACGAGCCTACATCAGCTCTTGACCCTGAGATGATAAAAGAGGTACTAGATGTAATGAGAGAGCTAGCTCAAGAGGGAATGACTATGCTTATAGTAACACATGAGATGGGATTTGCTAAAAATGTAGCTAATAGAATTTTCTTTATGGATAGAGGAACTATATTAGAAGATACTACACCAACTGAGTTATTTAGTAACCCTAAGCATGAGAGAACACAAGAGTTTTTAAATAAGGTATTAAACAAGTAATTTAACTTTATATTAACTAAGGTAAAAGGAGAGGATTTTATTATGAAAAAATTATTTAAAAAAGCTTTAATTGGAATGATGGTTCTATCTTTATCAGCAACAGCACTAGCTAAGGAAAAAATCTATGTGGGAACAAATGCAGAATTTCCTCCTTTTGAATATTTAGAGAAAGGTGAGATTACAGGATTTGATATTGAATTAATGAATGAGATGGGAAAAGTCTTAGACGCTGAAGTAAAAGTACAAGATATGGCTTTTGATGGATTGCTTCCAGCTCTACAAATGAAAAAGGTAGATGTGGTAATAGCAGGAATGACAGCTACTGAAGAGAGAAAGAAAACAGTTGCTTTTACACAACCTTACTATACAGCTAGCCAAGTTATAATAGTAAAAGAGGGAGATAACTCTATAAAATCTTTTGATGACTTAAAAGGTAAAAGAGTTGGAGTTATGTTAGGATTTACTGGAGATACAGTTGTAAGTGAAATAGAAGGAGTAAAAGTTGAGAGATTCAATGCTGCTTATGCTGGAATAATGGCTCTTAAAGCTGATAAAGTAGATGCTGTTGTATTAGATTCTGAACCAGCTAAAAACTATGTAAAACAAAATGCTGGACTTAAAATAGCTGAAGCAGATGCAGCTCAAGAGGAGTATGCTATCGCTCTTAGAAAAAATGATAAAGAGTTATTAGAGAAAATAGAAAAAGCTCTAGCAGAAGTAAAAGCTAATGGAACTTATGATAAATTATTAGAGAAATATTTTAACTAAAATCTAATATAAAATTACTTAATTAAGGGAGAAGAGATTTAATAAAATTTCTTCTCCTTTTCTATTATATAATATTTTATTTGACTACTAAATGAGGATAGGGTATGATAATATTAAGGAAAAAAAGAAGGAGTAGAGAGATGAGAATAGATATAATTGATGTAGCTGGAAATATTACTCAAGAAAAAGTAAAAGGGAAAACAGTTATTATAATAGATGTGTTAAGGGCTACAAGTGTTATGACAACAGCTTTAGCAAATGGAGTAAAGGCTATCTACCCATATAAAGATATAGAGAATGTACTAGAAAAATCAAAGCTAGATAAGAATCCATTATTGTGTGGAGAGAGAAAAGGACTTAAGATAGAAGGGTTTGATTGTGGTAACTCTCCACTAGAATATCCGAGAGAGCTAGTAGAGGGCAGAAATATGTATATGACTACTAGTAATGGAACAAGGGCAATAGAAAAAAGTGCTGTTGGAGCAGAGAGAATATATATATCAGCTTTTTTAAATGTAGGAAGAGTGGCAAAACAGATTGTAGAAGATAATAGAGATGTAGTAATTGTATGCTCTGGTACAGATGATAATTTTTCTTTAGATGATGCTCTTTGTGCTGGGGAGATAATAAAAAGAGCTACTAAAGAAAAAGCAATAGAATTATCTGATATGGCAATAGGACTAAAGTTTATAGCAGAAAACTCAAAAGATATTCCTACTACATTAAAAGGAACAAAGCACTATGAATATCTAAAATCTATTGGATTTACAGGAGATATGGAGCATTGTTTTACAATGGATAAGTATGATATTTTACCTTTTTATAATGATGGGAAAATAATAGTAAAGGAGTAGTGATAGTATGAAAAAGAAATTAGCAATTTTTATAGGAAGTTTATTACTTTTAGGTTGCTCAAATACTCAACAGCCTAAAGTAGAAGATTTCTTTGTAGAAAATACTCAAACTTATACAGGTGGATTTGAAAATGCTGGTTATAAAGTAGATTCAAAAGTAGTAGAATTAGATGGAAAAAAATTCTTAGTAGAGGATACAACAGATACAGCTACAACAGTTCAAAGAGTTTATTACTTAGATAATGATGAGATATTGCTATTATTTACAGGGGAAGCTCAAGTGGCTGATTTATCTAAACTTGATACAAATTCTGGAGAGATAGTATTAAAAGCTCCTCTAGTAGTTGGAGAAACTTGGACTTCTAATGGAAATAGTTATGAAATAATATCAGTAACTGAAGATAAAGTAGAGGTAAAGAAAACTTTTCAAAGTGGAGTAGAGAAGATTTTGAACTATAGAAAGAAGATTAAATAGTATTAACTACTCAGCTGTAATTACACAATTCTTTAAATTTTCTCAAATTAATTTACTAGCTGAGTAGTTATCTTTAAAAATAATAGTGACTGAGTAGTTGAGCTTATTCTAATTTTTTGAGTTATATAATGAATTCATTTTATTTATTTTTTTTATTAATTTCATCATAAATAATTTTTAATTGAGAAGATGAGTTTTCCATTAACTCTTCAAATGTTATCCAATTTAGAAAGAGCTTATTTAAATTTTCTTTTATAATATCTTTGTTTTGAATATTTTTAAGAGGAATAAAATCTTCAATTAAATTTAACTCTCTTAAAAAAGAACCTTTAATATTTGATTTGTATTCTGCATATTTACAAGAGTAAAACCTTGTATTGAGTCCTAGCTCATAATGTTTCTTATAGAACTCTGGTGTTATTAAAGTAACAAATATTTTTCCTCTAAATTCTTTTCCAGCAAAAACTAAAGCATTTTCAATTACTCTTTGAAGTTGATTTCTAATGGAACATTTACTTACTCCACTAGATAAGTCACTTTTCCATTTAGCTTCACAAAAAACAAAATCTTGTTCTTCTTTATTGAGATCTAACTCTATTCCAGATTCTGTATTTCCTCTTTGTTTAATACTACCCATAGCTAAATCAAGGTAGGTATTCCCCTCTCCTACTCTATAAGTTAAAGGCTGTGCCTCTACTCCTATTTCAGTTATACTTTTTCTTTTTGTTTTGGTAAGAATTTCATAGAGCTTATTCAGATTTTTACTGTTTTTGTATTCATTAACTATTTTAAATAGTAAGAGTTGTTCATCTGCATTCATTATATTTTTTTCCTTTAAATCATAGAAAAGTTTTGAATTACCTAACATCATTTTCCTCCAAAATTATTTTATTTTCCTCTTCTAATATCTCTTTTATCCTATTTATACCTTTTTCTACATAATCTAAAGTAACTCCTTTTTTATCAAATTTATGTAGATGCAAAATAAAATTAAAAAATTTAGGAAACTCACTTTTTTTCATGTTATTTGAGATAAGCCTTAATTTTTTTTCAGATATTACATATTTAAAATCGGTTTCTTTATCAATAAAATCTAAAACTTTTTCATAAAAACCTTTAGGATAGCCAGAATTTTTAAAAAAATTCAAAAGCTCATGTCTAATAATTTTTTCATCTTTCCATTCTAGTTTGAAAAAATAATATTGATTCCTCAATAGATTTCTAACTTTTTTACTTACTTTTTCATTGATACCTAAACTTTTTAAAATTTCTATACTCTTTTCTTCTGCATATCCTAAATGATTTTCTTTAATTATCTTATTATATATAGGATATAAAAAATATGCTATCTTAGTACTATATGAGTTTGGAGGATTATCAAGTAAAGAGTAAGCCAAACTCATATCTATTCCTTTGACATAAGGAAAGATTACTTCTAAAACCTTTAATTCGTCTAATGTTTTAAAAATAACTCCTAGATTGTCAGAGCCAAAAATTTTTTCAAACTCTAAGATTATTCTACTTCTATCAGCCTTTAAAAGTAAAAATCTATTCCTTGCAATAGCCTTTCTACTTTCTTCATCAAAACTGTCAAATTTTTTAGAACCAAAAATTCTAATAGCTCTAAGTATTCTAATAGAATCTTCCTCAATAGTTTTATTTGGAATACCTATAAATCGTATAATTCTATTTTCTAAATCTTCCATAGCTCCATCTATATAGTGTAGGTTTTCTCCATCAAAGGCAAGGGTATTAACTGTTATATCTCTTTTAATTAAATCTTGAAAAAGTCTTTCCTCTAAAGTTTCTCCCTCTTCTCCTCTTATTCTAGCTATTTGATAGTAGACTTTATTATATTTAATTCTTGTTACCTCTAATTTTTTGTGAATAGATTTAGGAGAGTATTGTTTAAAAATCTCCTTTAGCCTTTCTTGTTCTATATTTGTAGTAAAATCACAGTCATTAGGTTCTATCCCTAAAAAATAATCTCGAATATAGCCTCCAACAATATATCCCTCTCCATATTCTAGTAATTTTTTTAACACAAACTCAATATCTTCATTTAATTTTATCATAGATATCACCCTATCTTAATATTAACATTTTTTATTATATAAGGCAATAGAACTATTTAAAAACTAGAATTTATGTTATAATAAAATTAAAATATATTAAGATGAAAAGGAAAAAAGATGAAGAGATATAATACTTTAGACAATTTTTTTAAAACAACCTTTGGAAAGAAAATATATAAGGTTTCACTTGATGGGGGATTTACCTGTCCTAATAGAGATGGAACACTTAGCAAAAGAGGTTGTATATTTTGTAGTGAAAGAGGTAGTGGAGATTTTGCTGGGAAGCGTGGAGATGATATATATAATCAAATAGAGGAACAACTAAAACTCATTGAAAAAAAATTCCCAGAGGGAGAGGTAATAGCATATTTTCAAAATTTTACTAATACTTATGCTGATGTGGAGTACTTGAGAGAGATTTACACAGAAGCTCTTTCACACCCTAGAGTGATGGGATTAGCTATTGCTACTAGACCAGATTGTTTAGGAGAAGATGTTTTAGAATTATTAGATGAATTAAATAAAAAACATTTTCTTTGGGTAGAGTTGGGATTACAGACAATAAATGAAGAGGTGGCTAAAAGAATAAACAGACAATATCCATTGGAAACTTATGTAAAAGCTACTGAAGAGTTAAATAAAAGAAATATAAAATTTGTTACACACACTATTGTTGGACTTCCTTATGAAAAAGAGGATGATGCTCTTGAAACTGCTATGTTTTCTGAAAAATGTGGAACTTGGGGAGTAAAGATTCATCTTCTACATGTGCTTAAAAATACTATGTTAGAAGAGCTTTATCAGAAAGATGAAATAAAATTACAAAAAAAATCTGAATACGTGAAAAAAATAGTTAAAATTTTGGCAAATTTGTCGTATAATATAGTTATACATAGAGTAACAGGAGATGGAGATAAAAATAATTTAATAGGACCTCTTTGGAGTTTGAATAAAAGAGATGTTTTAAATAGTATTGATAAGCTTATGAAAGAAGAAAATATAACGCAGGGAAGCGAAAAAGAGAAGTAGGGGGATTTTTTATATGGGAGTACTTATAAAAATAAATAGTATGTTAGATAATATAAGTTCTACTGAAAAAAAAGTAGGAGAGTATATATTAGAAAATCCAGATAAGATAAAAGATTTGAATACATATGAGTTAGCTAATATAACTAAGACAAGTCAAGCTACTGTTGTAAGATTTGCTAAAAGATTAGGATTTAAAGGTTTTCCAGCTTTTAAACTTGCTTTAAGCCAAGATCTTGGAAATAGAAAAGCTGAATCTCACGTAAATATTATGCATGAAGAGATAAAACCAGATGATAGTTTTGAAATTATAGGGAGAAAGATATCTAATGAGAATATTACTGCTATTAGTGATACCTATGAAGTTACAGACTTTACAGAGCTAGAAAAAGCTGTAGTAATGTTATCTAAAGCTCGTAAAATAATGTTAGCGGGAATAGGATTTTCTGGAATAGTAGCAAAGGATTTTTACTATAAATTATTAGAATTAGGAAAACATGCTATGATAGAAGTGGATACACATATGCAACTAAGTTGTTTAAGTACAATGGGAGAAGATGATGTATTATTTGTAATCTCTCATAGTGGAAAGACAATGGAAATGTACAATGTTGTAAAAGTAGCTAAGAGTAAAGGAATAACTGTTATAGCGATGACAAGTATAGCTCCAAATCCAATTAGAGATTTAGCAGATATCAGACTTAATACTGTGGAAATGAATAGTAACTTTAGGTCAACAGCATTATCTCCAAGAATTTCACAGCTTACAGTAATAGATATGCTTTATGTTAAAATGATGTTAGAGAATAAAAATATGCAAGATTATATCTTTGATGCTATTGAGTTAGTTCAAGGGTTTAAAATAAAGTAAACTTAGGAGGAAGAAATGAGAGTAATTATCACTGATAAAAATGTAGGAGACTGGGCTGCTGTATATGTAGCAAGAAAGATTAATGAGTTCAAACCAACTAAAGAGAGACCATTTGTTTTAGGTTTACCAACTGGAGGAACTCCTTTAGAAATGTACAAGAGACTAATTCAATTAAATAAAGATGGAATTGTATCTTTTGAAAATGTAGTGACATTCAATATGGATGAGTATGTAGGGTTAACTCCAGATAACGACCAAAGCTATCATTACTATATGCACCACAATTTCTTTGATCACATCAATATTCCAAAAGAAAATATCAATATATTAGATGGAATGGCAGAAGATTATAGAGCAGAGTGTCAAAGATATGAGGATAAAATAAAATCTTATGGAGGAATCCACTTATTCTTAGGAGGAATAGGACCAGATGGACATATAGCTTTCAACGAGCCAGGATCTTCTCTATCTTCAAGAACTAGAGATAAAGAGTTAACTATGGATACTATAATTGCTAACTCAAGATTCTTTGGTGGAGATATAAATAAAGTTCCAAGACTTGCTTTAACTGTTGGAGTAGGAACTATATTAGATGCTAAAGAAGTATTAATAATGGTAACAGGAGCTAATAAATCAAGAGCTCTTCAACATGGAGTAGAAGAGGGAGTAAACCATATGTGGACAATATCAGCTCTTCAACTTCATAGAAGCGGTATAATAGTTTCTGACGAAACTGCTTGTTCAGAATTAAAAGTTAGCACATATAGATATTTCAAAGATATTGAAAAAGATAACTTAGATTCAGAAAAATTATTAGCAGACTTATATGCAGAGAATAAATAATAAATATTAAAATCAACTGGGGAGTTGCATTTATTAATGTGGCTCCCTTTTTTGTAGGAGGTAAGATGAAAAAAGCGATAGTAAATGGAGAGTTGTTTATAGGAAATAGATTCTATAAAGATAGAGTATTAGTATTTGAAAATGAAAAAATAGTAGATATATTAGATGCAAGTAAATTAGAGAAAGAGTACGAAAATATTGAACTTATAGATGCTAAAGGGTGCTATGTTACTCCTGGATTTATAGATTTACAACTGAATGGTTGTGGTGGAGTACTGTTTAATGATGATATTAGTGAGAAAACATTAGAGATTATGTATAAAACAAATTTAAAATTTGGTTGTACATCATTTACTCCTACTCTTATTACTACAAGTGATGAAAATATATTAAAAGCTATATCTCTAGTGGAAAATATAGATAAAGAAAAATATGGAGTAATAGGTTTACATATAGAGGGACCATATATCAATGTAGAAAAGAAAGGAATACATAATCCAAAATTTATAAGAGCAGCTGAAGATAAGATTATAGATAGAATAATAGAAACTGGAAAGGAAAATGTAAGGATAATTACTTTAGCTCCAGAAAAAACTGATAAAAAAGTAATTTCAAAACTTTATAAAGCTGGAATCAATGTAGCTTTAGGACATACTAATGGAACTTATGAGGAGTTAAAAGAAAAAGAGGGGTATGGAGTAACTTTAGCTACGCATCTATATAATGGAATGTCATCGTTTAACCATAGAAATCCAGGAGCAGTGGGAGCTATATTTGATAGTGATATCTGTGCTGGTATAATAGTTGATGGTTTCCATTGTCATTACTCAGCTATAAAGTCAGCTATAAAAATTATGGGAGAGAGATTATTTTTAGTGACAGATGCTGTTTCTCCAGTTGGAACTGATATGGAATACTTCTATTTTGAAGGAAATAAGGTATATTATAAAGATGGAAAATGTTTTGGAGAGGATGGAACACTTGGTGGTTCTGCATTAACTATGGATATGGGAGTAAAAAACTTAGTAAAACATTGTGATATTACATTGGAAGAAGCTATAAGAATGGCTACTTTATATCCAGCTAAAGCTGTAAAGATAGATAATAGATATGGAAAACTTCAATCGGATTATTTTGCTGATATAGTTTTCCTAGATAAACATTTGAATTTGAAGAAGGTAATTGCTAAGGGAATAGAATATTAAAATAAGGGAGCAAAGGCTCCCTATTTTAAGTTTTCTTTTATAAATTTATCTACTATATCTAATATATCCTCTTGCCAAAAAGGTGCTCCACCATGGTCAGCTCCATCTAATTGATAAAATTCTACAATTTTGTTTTCTTCTTTTAATTTATCATAAAGTAATACACTTTGACCAAAAGGAACTAGACGGTCTTTATTTCCATGAATAATAAGAAATGGCGGAAGATATTTTTCTTTAGATATGTGATTCATTACTACAGTGGGATAAACTTTTTCTAGATTTTCTAATACATTTACTTTACCAATAAGTTCTCCTTCGGGAGAGCTAGGAGAGATATGGTCCTGAATTGAAGGTTCGAAATTCATTTTTGAAATATCAGTTGGTCCATAAAAATCTATAATAGCTTTAATATCTAATTGACTATCTTCATCATTATATTCCTTTTCATTTAAAGTTGCTCCTACCATTGCAGCAGTATGTCCTCCCGAAGAATCCCCCCATACAACAACTTTATCTTTATCTACTCCATATTTTTCAGAGTTTTTTAGCATATAACGAATAGCCGTTTTAGTATCTTTAATTTGGGCTGGAAATATAGCTATGTCTGATGAACGGTATTCTACAATTGCTATAATATAACCTTTTTCTGCCATTCTTGATAATTGTCCAACTCCCATTCCTAGATTTTGTTTTCTCCAGGCTGAACCTTGAATATATATTATAAGAGGGTATTTCTCTTTGTTTTTTTCACTTGGTTCAAAACTAGGGTAGAGAATATTAAGATGTAAAGGGGTATTATCCTTTATGGTATATACTACATTTTCTAAGCTAATAGATTTTATATCTTCTTTCGCTTTGATTACTTTCATTCCCTTACTTTTCTTTTCACTTTTAGGAAATGATACATAATCTAAATTTTTTGGTGGAATTATATTGTCAGATAAAGAATTAAAAAATATTGTCATAAGTAATGCTCCTATTATTAATTTATTCATTATTTTCTCCTTGTATAATGTATTTAGGTTAATAAAGGCAACCTATAATCCTTTTTAATCTTTATACACTTGGTGTATAATATATTTAATTAGATAGAGTGACACCGTTTCCTCCTTGAGATTTAATCTCGTACTTGAAAGAGTGGTGCCTCTTTCTGTTTAACTGTTTACGAATGAGTTAGATGTTGACCAGTTTCTGGTACTTCGTATTTTTCACAAGGTAGTAACGTTTCTCAGATAAGAGGTCTTTATCTTTGATTTATTCCTTGAGGTGATTTTATGTTTTATTTAGGTATTGACATTGGTAAAAATACTCATGTCGCTTCTCTTATTGATGATAAGAAAAAGGTTATTTTTAAAGCTTTTTCTTTTTCAAATTCTATTGATGGAGCCAACTCGCTTCTTGAAAAATTATCTCCCTTTATTCAATCTTTAGAAATCGGTATGGAAGCTACTGGACATTACTGGCTTTCTATTTATTCTTTTCTCGTTGAAAAAAACCTTTCTGTCCATGTTATCAATCCTATTCAGACTGATGGTTGGCGTAACGGTATCGAAATTCGTAAAAGAAAAACTGATATCATTGATTCTATCCTAATTGCTGACCTCCTAAGATATGGAGATTTTCTTGAAACTAGTCTTTCTAATGAAGACTACTTATCTTTAAGAAATCTTACTCGCTTTAGAAGTTATCTTATCTCTTCTGTCAGTGATTTAAAGCGAAAAACAATTGCTGTATTAGACCAAGTTTTTCCAGAATATGCGAGCTCTTTTAGTAATATCTTTTGTTTCTATTAACTCTTCTGAATTATTTTTTAAAATCTCGAGAGCACTTCTCAAATCTCTTATTTTTACCATTTTATCACCTTTTATTCTTGATATATATATTTTAGATAAAATAGATTAGAAAATCAATTCTTAATATGCTATAATATATTCCAAAAAGGAATATATAGAAGGGAGAAAAAATGACGTTTGAACAATTAAAATATTTTGTTACATTAGTTGAGGGAGAAAACTTTTTAGAAGTAGCAGAAAAACTGTATATTTCTCAGTCCTCACTTTCTAAACAGATAAAAAAACTTGAAGAAGAATTAGAAGTATCATTATTAGATAGAAGTGGAAGAAAAGCTAAATTAACAGAAGGTGGAGAATTTTTTTACTTAGAAGCAAAAAAATTATTATTAGAATATGAAAAACTTTTAGAAAATATAAAACCATATAAAAAGAAAAATATATTATCTATAGGAGTACTTCCTATTTTAAGCCAATATAATTTAAATTTATTATTTCAGAATTTTAAAAGTATATATCCAGATATAGAATTAATTATTGATGAACAAGAAGAGAATTTATTGAAAGAAAATATTCTAAATAAAAAATATGATTTTGTAATTTCTAGAGATTTATTTGAAAAAAATTTAATAAAATGTGAAACAATAGCTAAAGATGAGATAGTGGCTGTGTATTCATCATCTCATATTTTAACTCAAGATAAGTTTATAAACTTCAGTCAATTAAAAAAAGAAAAAATATTAACAATGAATAATTATACAACTGTATATAAAAAAATAATGTTATTATCTCAAAAGATAGGAGTGGACTTAAATATTGTTAGAACAGGGAGAATAGAGAGTTTAGTAGATTATATAAAGATAGAAGATGCAGTAGCGCTCATTCCATTTAAAAGTTTGAATATATTTAAAAAAGATGGTTTGGATTTTCTTCCAATTGTACCTTCGATAGATTTAGATGTTTTTCTAATAAAAAATAAAGATACTCATTATTCTGAAAGTATGAAGATATTCCATAACTTTGTTAAAAATTATTTAAAATAACTTTTATTTCATTATTTAAAATAACCAAACCACATATAATGTTAATTATATGTGGTTTGATTAATTGTTAAATAATTATTTAATTTAAAATTACTTTTATATTATTTTAATTTTTATAATTTTATATTTTTAAAACAAAGGTTAATATAAATTTACAGATAAAGGAAAAATACAATAAAACTCTAAATATTTTATTACATTTTATAATTAAATTTATCTGACTTATTTATTATAATTTTTCTAAGTCAGGGAGTTTTTCTAAAACTCTCTTTTCCAACACAGATTTAGCGTTGATATATATCTCTGTAACTCTTGTATCAGAATGTCCAAGAAAATCTCTTATCTCTAAAATATCTGCTCCATTCAATGAAAGCTCTGTTGCCACAGCATGACGTATATTATGTGGGCTAATATCTTTCCCTATAATTTTTCCGAAATTTTGTATTATATCATAAAGAGTTCTATATGATAGTTTTGTATTTTTTTCAATAGAGCTATTAAATATGTATTGCTCCTCTATATTTTCATCAGAGATAGAAAAAAACATCTGTTTATATTTTTTATACTCCAATAGTTTTTCTACTAATGTTGGATATATAGATTTGTACTGCTCCTTACCACTTTTTGTTTCTTCTAATTTTATAAAATAATTCCCCTCTCTATTGAGTAGATGTTTAAATTTTAAATTTATTAATTCAGAACTTCTCATACCAGTATAAAAAAGAGTATATAGTATAGTTATGTTTCTATACTCTTTTTCCCCTTTGATAGTATATTGTCCTATAATTTTTTTTATATCTTCAGCAGAAAGTTTTAATACATTATCAATATTTCTAGACACTTTAAATAGCTCTACATATTTAAATGGATTAGGATATCCATTTTTTTCCATCTCCTTATATAGAGATTTTAAAGCAGAAATAACTTTATTTACAGAAGTTTTTTTCATCTTTCTATCTTCTATAAGATGAGAGAGATAATCTTCTACATCTTGCTTCTCTATATCTTTCATTAAATCAATAAGCTCATCTGCTCTAATATTTTCTCCCTCGTATATATATTGTAAAAAATCTTTGAGATAGAAAAGATAATCCTTTATAGTTTTTTGAGAACGATAGGTTTCAAAAATACTCTTTCTATTTTCTTTCTCTCTTTTTTTTCTACGAGGAGTATCTAATCTGGTTTCCTCTCTTTTTATGATATCCATATTTTTTTCTCCTAAAAAGTCCTAAGATATTTTTTATAAAATACATAGTTTTAAGAAGGAATGAAAAACTTTTCGACTAAAACTATGACTGAAAATTGCAAAAAATTTTAATTTTTTGAGCAATAAGAAAATTTAAATAATATCTTCTAAATTAATCTCTCTTACCTCTCCTAACTCCATATCTTTTAATTCTAATTTTCCAAAAGTTACTCTTTTAAGATAGACTACTTTATTGTTTACAGCTTCTAACATTTTTTTTACTTGATGAAATTTTCCCTCTCTAATTGTAAGCTCTATCTCCTTTTCTCCAACAATCTTTGCTTTTGCTGGTTGAGTAATATATCCTCCTATATCTACTCCCTCTTCTAATTTTTTAATCTCCACTTCTCCTATCTCTTTTTCTAATTTAGCATAGTAAGTTTTATCTACGTGCTTTTTTGGAGATAGTAAAGAATGTCCTAATTTACCATCATTAGTAAATAGTAGCAACCCTTCAGTATCTTTATCTAGTCTACCTACTGGGGCTAAATCTTTTTTTATTACCCATTCTGGAAGTAACTCCATTACAGTTTTTTCTTTAGGGTCTTCAGTGGCAGTAATATATCCACCTTTTTTATTCATTATATAATATCTAAACTCTTTATATTCTAATTTATTCCCATCATACTCTATTTTATCTATACTCTCTTTTATATTAGCCTGTGGATTTTTTACTATAATATCATTTACTCTTATTTTTCCATTGTCTAAAAGTTTTTTTACCTCTCTTCTACTTCCCAATCCACACTCTGTTAAAAATTTATCTAATCTCATTTTATCCTCCAAAAATTATTCTTACTTAAATATTACCATATATTAAAAGAAGTTTCAAATTTACTTTTATAGAAGTAAATGTTATAATTAGATATCAACAATAAAAGGAGCAAAATATGTTAGATTTTAAAAAGATAGATGAGATGATAGAATTAATAGAAGATAGTATAATTCCAGAGGGATATAGTAACAATGAATTTTTTATAGAGTTTTTTAAGGTGGTACAACTGATACCTCTATCTAAATATCTTAGAACAAAAGGAAAGGATAGTAAGCTTCCTAAAATAATGAATTCTAAAAAAGCTGGAGAGATACTTATTGCCACTCAAAAAGATGATGAGATAAAACTTTATTTAAAAAGAAAGGGATATTCAGAGATACCAGAATTAGATTATAAGTCTATAATGTTGCTTAGAAAAACTGATTTATACAGTAACTGGAATAAAGTGATAGCTTTTTTAGAGGGAAAGGGAACGGTAGGAGAGATTAACCAATCTACAAGAAAGGCTCTTTTACCTCAAGAGATAGAGATGTTGGAAAATTATATTAGGTCTTCTCTTTCTATTGATGAAAAGGAATTAAACTGGTTACTTAACAAAATAAAAAAAGTAGAAGAAGATAAGAGTATAGCTAAAGCTTTAAAAAAATTAGTAAATAATTTATAATATAAAAACCTCAAGATTAATTTCTTGAGGTTTTATTATAATACTGGATAGTATATTAGCTAGGTGGCTCTTCAAAGAACAAACTTATCTTTATGACACTCTATCCTAGTTTTAATATAATCTGAAATTTTAACTCTTCATTCTAAAATTTAAACTCTAAAATTTTAAAACTCAGAAATTAAAGTTTAAGACTTAATCTCTATTCTATCACTTGGAGTAGCCTCTTTAAATTCTTTTTTGTTAATTTATTACATTACTATTGTAAGTAACATTTTAAATTTATCTAAAGCATATACAGAATGAGGTTCTTTAGCTGGCATTAGAATATAATCTCCCTCTTTAAGATTATGTTCCATTCCATTTAAAATAATTTTTCCATTTCCTTCTAAGCAAGTAACAAATGCATCTCCAGGAGCTGTATGAGTAGAAATCTCTTTTCCTTTATCAAAAGCAAATAAAATCATTGTAACTCCTTGATTTTTTGCTAATATAAGTTGTTCTACAGAATTTTCTTTATAATCTATTTGAGATTTTAAAGTTAAAGATTTTGAATCCTCTATATTTTTTATGATATTACTCATTATTGTTTACCTCCAAATTTAACTTTTTATCTAAATAAATAATATCATAATTATAGATATATTTCAGTAACATATGTTACCAACTAAGAGGATTATGAAAAAACAAATAATTAAAGTTAAAAATAAAGAGCAAGTATAGCTTAACTCACCTGCTCTCTTTATTTTTCAATTTTTATCACTTTTAGATTTTTAAAAATTTATTTTTTACCATTTATTGTAGTGTACTTTACTCATATCCATATCTTTTTCTGTATAAGCAGGTCTTTCTTCTGCTGGGTAGCCTAATGATATTAAATTACTAATATAGATATCTTCTGGTATTTCTAAAATCTCTCTGATATTATCATGACAAGGTTTTCCATTAGCATCAAATTTTCCTTTAGTTTGTAACCAACAAGACCCAAGCCCTAACTCATGAGCTTTTAGTTGAATAATTGTACTAGCTATACAAGCATCATCTTCTCCTGTTGGATATTCATGCCACACTGTCAATATCATAAGAGGAGCATTTTCAGCAAATTGAGCTCCACTTTCTTTAGAATGAGCTAATTTTTTTATTTTTTCCTTATCAGTAACAACTATAAACTCGTATGGTCTTCCATTTTTTCCACTTGGAGATACAACAGCTGTTTTCATAAGTTCTTCAATAACTTCTTTTTCTAATTCTCTGTCTTGATATTTTCTGATACTTCTTCTTGTTAAAAAATCCATAGTAAGTCCTCCTATTTAAATAACATATATATTCCTAATAATAAAATTATTAAGTTTAAACTGAGATTTGAATATTTTATGTAATTTTTATTTTTTTTCAACTTAAAAGAAAATGTAATATTTTTTATAATAAAAGAAAAAATACTTAATGTTAAAAATATTCCACTAGACATAGCTAGAATTAAATATCCAAAAGGTATATTTTTATTTAGCATATTTCCTAATAAAAGTACACTTAATATCCCAGAACAAGGAAAAAATAATCCAAATATAAACTTTGAATTTTCAATATGTTTATTTTTAAATTCATTTATTAAATTGAAGCTAGCTAATAAAATTAAAGTAATACTATAAATATTTTTACTTATTAAATCTATATTTTGAAGTTGAGATATTGATTTAATAAAAAAAGTAGCTACAAAATAACTAACTAATCCTTGTCCATAAGCTATTAGAGCAGATATTATTAAAAGTTTTAATAAACTATATTTTAAGCTTAAATTTAAAATATAAGATTTTCCATGTCCAGGTGCAAGAGAATGAAGCATACCATATAAAAAAATAAAAAATATATAATATATAACTTTTTTATTTTTTAAAGCATATGTAATATTCTTCATGAGTAATAATGTTAATTTTTGTTGAGTAATAAATAGTTCTCGATGGTAAATATAAGCTAAAATTAAAAGTATAAATATTGATAATTGGAATATTTTATTTTTCATCAATATCTACCTCATAAACTTTAGGATATACCATATTATAATAATATGGCTGAGTTTTATCTTCTTTAAAAGTTAGTTTAAAATTATTATGAGAAAAATCTATTTTTAAAGAATCTTTGTCATAATCATAATCATAAAAATACTCTTTATCATAAATAGTTAACTGAATTTTATCTCCTTTTTTTAAAGGAGAAATATAACTAAATTCTAGATCAATAATTAAATTATTATCTTTATATCTCGTATTCTTTGATATAATATTATTTTGTAATATTTTTCCATTATAATAAAATTTTAAGTCTTGTGAAATATCATTATAAAAATGTGAATTATCACTGCTTTCTTTAGCTAATTCACTATTTAAATCATCAAGAATTAACTCTAATTTTAAATTAATAGTATTTTTAGAAGAATTTTCTAATTTAAAACTATTTTCAAAAAAAATGTGTGGATGTGCTATCAAAATATGACTAGTGAAAATTAAATAACAAATAAGTATTTTTTTCATGATTAAAACTCCTTTAATTCAAGTTTAACTTTCCACCAAATATAATATATTTTATTAATTTTTTACTTAATTAGACTGTATAAATACTCTATTTCCTCTTTCCAGATACTATCATCAATAGTTTCTAGAATAATTGGCATATTATCAAATCTGCTATCGTTCATAAATCTAATAAAAAATTCCTCTCCTAGAACTCCTTTTCCTATACTATCATGTCTATCTTTTTTGCTTCCAGTATCAAATTTAGCATCATTTAGATGTATTCCTTTTAGATATTTAAAACCTATATGTTTTTCAAATTCTTCCATTGTTTTATTATATCCAGCTTCATCTTTTAATTCATATCCACCAGCTAGAGTATGACAAGTATCTAAACAAACTCCTATCCTGCTTTTATCTTCTATTTTCTCTATAATTTTTCCTATATGAGCAAAGTCATATCCCATATTAGAACCTTGCCCAGCTGTATTTTCCAATACTACCATTACATCTTTTGTAACAGCTAAAGCTTTATTTATAGAATCAGCAATATTTTCTATACATTTCTCTTCACTTATCTCATTGAGATGACTACCAGGATGTGTATTGAGATATTTAAGTCCTAGTTGTTCACATCTTCTTATCTCATCTATAAAAGCATTTAGAGATTTTTCTCTTTTCTCCATATCTTCAGCTCCTAGATTGATAAGATAACTATCATGAGGTAATATGTGATCTGGAGAGTAACCATATTTTTGAAGATTATTTTTAAATTCCATTATATCTTCATCTGTTAATGGTTTTGCTTCCCATCTTCTTTGATTTTTCGTAAATAGTGCAAAAGCTTTAGCACCTATCTTATTGGCATTGATTGGTGCGTTAAATACTCCACCTGTAGTAGATACGTGAGGTCCAATCCACTTGTTTTTTACTCTATCTTCTCTTGTTTCCAATTTCTTTTCCATAACCACTCCTTTATCTTATACTAATTATATCATAAATTGGAGCAGAGAGGAATATTAAAACTTTAAATTTATTTTTTATCAAATCTTAAAAAAAAAATGGAAAATATCAAATTATATACTTTAGATTGTAAATAGTACCTCCATTAACCGTTTCAGAGTAATAAAAAATAAAACAATAAAATAATAAAGATAAAAAGAGGTATAGAAATATACTCTATACCCCTTAATTAAAACTAGTGTATTTTTTGTGCTTCTACTTTATGATATAATGCAATATATCCTTTGGTAAATAAAAGTTCATCTTCACTGTAATTACTATTTGGATTATTTTGAGCATATCCAAGAATTGACATAGCTTTTAAATAAACATCTTCAGACATATTACGGTTAGAAGTATTAGTTACAGTTAGTCCTGATCCTTCAACTGAAGTTATATATGCTATATTTGTTGTCGTGTCGACTAAATCTCTACAATGTAAATTTACATCTTTTAATCTTGAACTAAAACTTTTTAAAAATACTTTTAATTGTTCAACTGACATCCCAGTTAAGCGTTTTTCCATATTTTGATATTTAATATTGTTTATCATAATATCCTCCTTCTTTTTAAATCTTTTGACTTTAGAGAAATATTATGCTAAAATAATTTTAACTTAGATAGTTATAGTAGCATAAATTCTCAAAGAATTAATTATCGATTTTTAATAATTAATCCTTTTATGCTAAAAAATAAATCTTGCCAGGATTTATTGCAACTAACAAATAAAGTGCCAATTTATTTGTTAAACCAATCTATAACATAAACAGCTTTAAGCTGGAATTTTTAAGAAGGAGTTTTAATCTCCTTTTTATTTTATATATTATAATATATAAAAGTTTTTTATACTTAATCATCAAAACTTATTATTTCTTCAGCTTTATTATATATTTCAACTTGATTAACTACATCTAATTTATTTACTAACCATCCTCTTAAAAAACAATTTCTTATAAACTCTTCTATTCTATTTACACCATCGATTTCTTTAAGTGTAACTACTATTCCAAATTTAATTCCTCTACCATGTTTTTCATCTAATCTTTCTTTAGTTTTTAAACTTATTCCCCATAAACCTTTATCATAAGCTTTTTTAGATCTAGTTCCTTTTTTATAAACTTCTCTAATGTGTTTAACATTATCCCATTTTCTAAAAAATATTCTTGCATTACCTTCATACATATGATTTCCTTCTAATGTTTGAAAATTATTATTAATAGTCTCAATAGAGTTTTCTTTAATTCTTCCAAAAGAAATATCTAATTCTGTAGTTGTATAATCTACACCTTGATTTCGTTTACATGCAGGGAAATAACATAATGTCGCTTTTGCTATAAAAGGATGTTTATCTTTTACTACAGGAATTGGTAAATTATACGTATAAGTATCATATCTTTCAGAAGTTCCTGTTAAAATAAAAGTAATTTCATCATTTTTAGTTTTTAAAATATCCTCTATTTTAATAGGAACTATACCATGTCCTATAAAAAAGGAATTTTCTATTTTATTTTCTTCCCAAGTTGTGGCAGAATTTATTATTAAAGCTTTTGCTACTTCTCTACTGAGTCCTAGTATATTTATTAAATAGGCCATTTTTCTTGCAATCCATGGAGCTGCATATGATGTTCCCATTACTAATTTTTCTTTATTTCCAGTATATACTTTTATTTTTTTCTCTATATCTCCACCATAATAACTAATATCAGGCTTTGTAAAAAAAGATAAAACTGGACCTTTTCTTGAATAACTTGCTTTTTCTTTTTTGGAATTTATTGAATTCACTACAAGAGAATTAATAGAATCTGCTGGAGCTCCTATTTTTTCTATTTCTGATTCAACTTTATTTGTTCCTGCTATAATAAATATTACATCATTTTCATATTGTATTTTATCTATTATAGCTGCTTCAGGAGAAACAAAATTATCATTAATTTGAAATTTCGAACCTAAAGATAAATTCCATACTTTTATATCTCTATTTGATTTTATTATTTCTTCTATTTGTTTTAATATTACAAAAGAACTTGTTTTTGAATGTAAAGCTACTCCAAAGTGACGAACTTTAAATCTTCCACATCCATCATCTAAGTCAGGATTAAGAGTAGGACCATCAACTATTATTGAAGTTACAGATGTTCCATGTTCATAATCTATTTTGTCCTTTTTTATTTCTTTTGCTATCATATCATGGTATTCTACCCATTCAGAAAAATAAACCTTTTCATCAAATAATGTATCTATAACTCCAATAGTTGGCTCATTTTTAGGACTTGGTATCATAGGAGTTATTGATTTTTTATATTCTATATTATCATAATTAAATTTATCGTATTCATTTATATCAGTTACTGCCATAGCTACTAAATATGGTGCTTTTTTATATAGAATTTCTATTTCCTCTGGTGTTAGTAAAATTGTTGTTTTATCTATCAATTTATTAGAAAATATATTTATTCCTATTTTTTTTAATAGGTCTAACGTTTCTATATCAGTTTCATATAGAGATACTATTGCATCATTTTCAAATTTTTCGACTTTATTATTTAATATGAAATCTTCAACATAATATGCATCAATTATAATTTTAAAAAAACTATCTTTTCCTATCTTATCTTTAAATAAAAATTCTTTTTTATTCGATGTATATTCTTTTAAAGTTTCTGAAGTCATTACTCCTTCAAAATATTTTTCTAATATTTCAATAACATTTTCATAATTTGAAATAGTATAATTTAATAGTTCTATACTAACATAATGTGTAATAATATGCTTGATTTTTCCAGAACTTGTAAAACAAGCTCCTACAATGGAACTATTTGATGTAATTTTTTTTCCTTTAGAAAAAGTTCCTGAAATCCTTCTAGATTTAGCTATTACATCTTTATAACATACTCCTATTAAAGCTCCTGGTATTAATTCTTCATTAAACCAAAATTTTTTTAATTTTAATAAATTATCTTTTAATTTTTTTAAATGTCCAACTTCTACTTTGCCTCCTTTTGGTAAGCTTGGTATTATTGGAAGTGGTTGTCGACTTTTTTGTTCAAATAATCCTTTTAATTGTAAAATATTATTCATTATCTGACTCCTTTAATTCTCTAGATACTTGACTTTTAGAAATACCAGTTAAAATTTCTATTTCTCTAACAGTAAATCCTTTTTCTTGAAGTTGTTTTAGATTAGTTATTAGATTAGGCTTTATATTATTTAATAATCTTTTCAAATAATCATATTCTTCTTTTGGATTACTAAAAGCAATTGAAGTTTTTAATAAATTTTTTAATTCTCCAGGATAAGGAATTGTCTCCATTTGATTTATTATTTTTTTGAATAATCTAGTATTTTTCTTTAAATTTTTAAATTTATTTAATAATTTATTTATAATAATTTCAGCAATATCTATCAAATCTTCTCTTGTATATCTATTAAAATCTATTACACTATCAAATCTTCTAACTAATGCTTTATCAAATGCATTGTATAAATTTGTAGTTGCTATTAGTACTATCTTATCATTTAAAATATCTAATCCTTTTAATACAGAAGAGGTTGCTCTTCCCATCTCTCTTAAATCATTTGAGTTAATTCTATCTATCGCAATGGCATCTATTTCATCAAATAGTATTACAGCTTTTTCTGGATGGATAAAACTATTTATTTCTTCAAACAGTAGTGATATATTCTTTGAAGTTTGTCCTAATTTACTGTCTATAATCATATCAAAATGAACAGTAAAAATATCTCTATCTAAAATTCTTGCGACTTGTTTTGCGGTTTCTGTTTTTCCAGTTCCAGGAGCTCCAACAAATAAAAATTTATTAATTCCAATATTATGCCCTACTGCATTAACTATTCCTAATATATCATCTTTAATAATATCTGGAAGTGGTAATGACTCTAAGTTTTGATTTATTTTTTTTAAATAAGTAAATTCTTTTTCCTTTTCTTGTGGAACAAAAGTATTAGCATCAGATAGTAGTGTCATTATATATTGTGCTAACTGAAAGTCTCCAATCTTATCAAAATAATTAGCAATTTCATATGCTTCATTTCTAAATCCTTCTTCATTCTTTTCTGAATGATATTTAATCAAATTCAAAATATTTCCCTTTTTCATAGTATATTCCTCCTCATTATATTAATATTATATCACACTCTGGGACAAAAATCAATATATTGGGACAAGTATTTTTTTTTAAAAAAATAAGAACTTTTTCTATTTTAATTTATTATATTTTATTTTAAAGATTTGAAAATCTTGATTAAAAATTATTAAGAAAACCTGTAAAATTATTTCGATGATGGATCTAAACCTAAATATTATGTTAGAAGAACTGTTACAGTAAACTAATAATTTAGTGGAAAGACAAGAGAGAATAGTTGAGAATTATATTCTCTCTTTACTTTTATTTGGTAGAAGGTTAGGGGAAATTTTCCCCTGCTGGTGTTTGTATTCTTATCTATAATTAATGGACTCTTCTTAATTCGATGAAAATTCCCTTCCATAAGAACCAGCTTCACCAAAACTCCTACAATTACACTAATTTTCATACCTACCACCTCTGTAAGTTTTTTTTCAAGTACTTTAAGTAAGTAAAATTGTATATTGTTTGCCTGATTTAGCCAAACTTCAAAGTCATTAGTTTGATTGAAATCAAGATAACTTATTAAGCTATCTAAAGCAAAGGCGAAAAATCCATCACAACAGCAATAATATTTTATCTAGATAATACAATATTTTTTTTAATTAGTCAATTTTTTTATTTTTACTATCTTTATACTGCTCTAACATATTCTTTAACTTTTCAGGAATAGGAACTCCACAAATGGAAGCATTTTCCAAGATACTTAATCCCTCATTACTTAATAATATTCCTATTGTTAAACTTTTAACAGCAAACTTTCCTTCAAATAGTAAATCTATCTGATGAGCTAAGACAACTACTCCTATCATAACCATTTTTTTTAGTAATCCTTTAAATCCAGCTTTACTATTTACTTTTTCTATTATAATAGCTTTGGCCACTCCTGTAAGATAATCAATAGTCATTAGTATTATAAGACAATTCATCATCTTATCTTCTCCACCAGTTATAAGAAAAATTAAAGAAACAATAGAGCCTATAACCCATACTATTTTATTAATAAAGATATCTCCTACATCAATAACAAGTTGTAATACTTCTGTAATAGTCATAAAATCACTCCTATAATGTAAAAATATATTTTAGTGCCATATCTGCCTTTTCAAACCACCAATCTGTAATTGCAAGTTGAGGGAATAAAGAAGCTAACATACACATTAATAAAATTATAATAACAATCCACATCATTGCTTTTGAAAAATTATCTATTTTTTTTATTTCAATTTCTTGAGCTTTCTCTCCACTCTTTGCTTTTTTATTAAAAATATCAGCTATTTTTCCTCCAAAAGCTATTATTGAAGCGACTATTCCGTTCATACTATTACTCCTCCATTAACTCAAAATGTCCTCCATCATATGATCCTCTCTCTATCTCATCCTCATATTTACCATTCATATTCCAATCTCCACCCCATCTAACTTTTATTCCTAGTTTTTTCGCTTCTTCTTTTAGTACATCAGCTACTTTTTTAAATCCCTCTAAGTCATTCCAATCTTTAAAAGGATATGGGATAAAATCAAAAGCATAACTCTTAGGCTTTCTACAATGTTTAGACCTGTTTGTCCAGCTAGTTCCTTTAGCTTGATTTGCCTTTGCTTCCTCTTCTGTTCTAGCTCCATCTATTATAGAGAAATCTATTCTTTCTATTGCCTTATTTGCTATTAATATTAATCTATCATCACATTCATTTAAGTGTTTTAGACTAGTTTTACTAAATTTATACATGTTATCAACTCCTTTTCTATCAGTTATATCTGATAATTCTAAAAAATCGACCCCGTAAAATCGTTTTTAAGGCCCTTTAAAAAACTTAGATGATATAAACTATAGCTGAATATTTTCATTTGTAGCTTTTATTTCATCTTGTTTTTCTAAACTTCCAATTTTTTGTAAAATCTCTTCTATTTTTTTATCTTTTTCTTCTAAGGATTTTTTTAATGTTTCCATTTCTTTATTTTGATTTTCTAAATCAACTATACGAACATCTCTTTTTTCAATCTCTACTTTTTGAACTTCGATAGTATTTTCTAATAATTCAACCTTGTTAATATATTCAGAATGTTGTTTTGCTTTTTCCTCAATATATGTGGAGTAAATAGTATCAAATTTTTCTTTGAACTCTTCTAGTGTTAATTTAATATTTGGAGTCTCTGCTTTTAATTGTCTTTCTATCTCAAATAAGGCATCAGTATATATAACACCAGTATCTTGTAGTGAATGAGCCTCTTCCAATGTTAGTGGATATTCATCTTCATCACTAAATTGCCATAGCATAATATCTTCAGGATGTCTTTCTAAATAGGAAATTGTAGTTTCAAGAAGTCCTACATCTTTATCTGGTCTTGAGTGTTGGTAATGAACTTCTCCTAGTTTATCAGTCCATTTATAAGGACCAGGAAAAACAGTAGCTTTATATAAATTTATCAATCTAAAATATTCAGTTTTTAATTCATCTTCTGTTGCTCCCTCCTGCCATACATGAATTTCTTTATTCCAAGCTTTTTTTAGATATCCTAACTTCTCATCATATTCAACTGTAATAAGTTTTCCATCTTCAATATATTCTCCATCTATAAGAGGTTCAACTTCTAATAATTTAGTTTCTTCATATGTCATCTCTCTTATAGCTTGAAGCTCTTCATCATATGTAGGATGAGTAAAATCATTATTTTCATCTAATACAATATAGTCTTGAGGATTAAGTTCTGGATGGTCTATAAAAACATTTCCATCAAAATACTGATTAATCTCTTCTCTAGTAAATAAGTGTGTTATAATTACTTTTGAAATTTTTTCTTTTGTAAATACTTTAATCATTTTATTCCTCCTTAAAATTTTTAATATATGATTAATCATTTGATTAATTTTTGATATTTTATACTCCTAAAAATCTAAATAAATTTCATAATTTATTTAAAAAATTTAGTTTTATGATTTTTGAAAAAGCATTGATTTTACTAGCTTTTATAATTTTTCTTAAAGTATGTCTTTAGGAGTTTTTTATAAAAGACTTGAGTAATCTCAAAATATAAAAGTCTTAATTTCATTGACTTTTCGGAACTTTCGAAATTATCAAAAACTACATAAATTATGAAATTTATGTAATGTTACATATGTTTTTTACATTATAATTACCCCCTTTTTTAATAAAAAATTATAGTCCTGCTCTTCTTCTTAATTCTAATAATCTTAATTTTATTTCTTCCTCTTCTTTAGCCTTCACATAGTGTTCTGATGTAACTTTTGAGTCTTTATGATATCCAAGCATAGCTCCATCATTAACTGTTCCAGCTCCTGAAATTATATTAATAATAGTTTTCCTAATACTATGAGGATAGTAGTTCTCTATTCCTACTATTTTCCCCATCTCTCTTACTCTTGCCCTTATAGTTTCCTTACTCATTTGCTTATATGTTCTGTTGTACTTAGTAACAAATAACCAATCTAAATCTATACCTAACTTCTCTCTTTCTTTTATCCATTCTACTAATATAGCTCTTGTTTCCTCAAAGAATAAGACTGGTTTAACATATCCTTCTTTATGTCTAACACCTATAAAGCAATTATTATTTAAGTCTAATTGAGATAACTTCAAACTATGTCCTGCAGAGATTCTTACTGCACTATCAAGGAATAAATTAAATATTAATCTATCCTGGATATTAAATTTCTTTTTATCTAACTTCATCATAAAGTTTATTTCCCATATCTGCTTTTGAGATAAAAAATATGATGTTCTCCTCTTATCACTTTCAGTAATTTTTATCTGTTCTATTTTTCTAAAAGGATTTATTTTTATCAAATCCCTCTTTTCACACCAGTCAAGAAAAGTACTTACAGCAGTCCTTTTATTTCTTATAGTCTGATTATTATTACCTTGCTTAATACAAAGTAATACATATCTCTCCCAAATTCCTGTAAAACTCTTAATAGTATCTTCTGAAAGAATATATCTATTATTCTCATAACTTTTTAGATACTGAAAGAATAACTTTACATTATTAAAGTAAGTCTTATAAGTAGTCTGCACAGTTTCTTTTGACTGTATAGCTTTGCTAGTAAGGTAAGCGTTGTAAACCTCCCAATTCTTTCTGTTCACTCCTAATTCTTTAGCTTCTAAAACAACCATTTCTTTTTCCATCTTAATATCTCCTTATATTTAGTATAAAGAGATATTTTACCATATTTTAAAAACTGGATAATCTACAAGAAAATAAAATATTAGAAACAATAAAAATATCATATGGAACTGATTCTTATGCAGATGTTATAAAAACAGGAAATCAAATATGGTTATATATTCGTTTTTATTCTGAGACTGGTCAAGTAACTATACCTCAAAATACAAAATTGTTTAAACTAAAAGATGAATATATATTAGGAATTAAATTTAACAAGTATACGCCATTAGTTTTTCCAGTTTATGAAAGAGAAATATCAAATGATATGTTTTTGTTTAGTATCGTATCAGGATATGTTCAACCTAATACACAATTTTCTTTTGCAGGTAATACTCATTGTGGCTTTGTAAGATTAATATAAACTAAATAATAGAAGGAACTAAAATTAAGTGGATAATTTGATAACTTTTACCAAAGATAATAATAAAAATTGTTTAAAATATAGTAATGGTTTAATGATTCAATACGGACAAATAACTGACTATACTCCAGAAATGGGTTCAATATTAACAATCCCTTTCTTAGAACCATTTAAATCCACAGCATTTTGGGCTGCTAGTGCATTAAATGCAGCAAAAGCATATCCTAGTCGAATACTAGAATATAAAAGCATAGAGATTTCATTTAATGGTGGTAGTTCATATATTTCTTGGTTAGTTTTTGGAACATGGAAATAATTATAATTCTTTCCATGATACCCAGAAATTGTTTGCTGTTCCAAATCTTTGTAAGAGCTTTTTATATAAATTGGACACCATGGAGAAAAATATAAAAACTTAGATCTATTTTTTTAATATGCCAGCAATTATATTTAATTTCTTATATCCATCTTTTGGTATATCAACAATTGATAAAGTAGTTCCATCTTTTGAAGGTTTTAAAATAAAACCATTAATATTATACTTATAATTAAGGTTTTCAATTTGTGTTAGTTCTTGTGTTGGTATTAAATATTCTCTAAAAATACCTGAATTCACTACTTCTATATTTATAAAATGATATTTTGAATATGATTCAGATAATACAATAGTATCTCCAATATTTTGAGGATAATTATTTGTCCTATTCACATATAAATAGTTATATTCTTTAATTCCACTTAGATTATCCAGTTTACTTAGTGGATAATTTAAGTGAAATTTATTTAAGTATTAGTGATAATGATACTAATGATAGCATCTTAGAAAAAATAAATTCTGAGTTAACTAAAGGTTTTTTTTCTTTAGTTGTTATATTTAAAAATACAACTAAAAATTTTAATATTCTTTTAAAAAAGACTAATTTGAATAAAATAAAAGGGATTCAAATTATATTTCAAAAGTGGAACTCATCAGGAGAAGTTATTATATCTAATCTAGCACCAGACAATTTAACTTCTGGAATAGGAGATGATTTTAATGGTGCAAGTTATAAAGGAACTATGGTAGGAGCAACTCTCACTGTTAAAACATCAAGTGGTGGAGTATATTTAATTCAATCAGCTCATTTGTTTAACAAAAGTTAACTGGATAATACAGGTAATATTTTTTATCTTAGAAAATATGGAAGATGTGTTGATATTATGTATATGTTTGGTAGAGCGTATATAATAGGTGGATATGGATATGAGAAATAATATCACCACCAATATCCACCTATTATATTCCAAGTATTATGTCTAGAATTCCATAAATCCCAGGATGAATTCCACAAAATAAGATTATGCCCACTTCTATTTATTGTTATTGAATTATTATCATCAGAATTTAATTCTAAATGATTTATTGTTAAACTTAAAAAATTCCATATAGTTAAATGAATAACAGAAGTAGCTCTAGAAACTATTAATTTAGCATCAATTGAACATATTTTATTATTTCCTCCTAAAATTAAAATATCAATATTTTTTGCACTTTCTAAACATTTATTAATAAAATTTAAAAGTAATATAGAATTAGCTTCTTGATCTTCTGATTCGTTATATTTAAATTTGAAATATTTTGTACTCAGATTATCCAGCTTATATAGTGGATAATTTAAGTGGATTTTCAATAACTTTAAAAGGAAATAGTGAAAGCAAGGAATTACCTAATGGCTTATACTGGGTAAGTTATTACCATGAAGGATTACTAGAACAAAATTATCTATCTGTAGTTGCATTTACACCTTATAAAAATGAACAAAATAATAAATGGCTAAAATGTGAAAAAATTATAAGTCAAATAAATGCTGAAATTATAACACTTGAATATAATACTTATTTGAGAAAGATGAGAAATCCTTCTCCTCATGAAAGAAGAATAAAACTTACACCAATTAATTTATAAAAGTAATTAAGTATTTTCTACTATTTCATAACCTTGGTAGGAATGCAAATAAAATTCATAATTAGTCACTAAATCACAATAAAAACTAATAGAGTAATATCTTGTAAATAAAGGCTTTGCTATCCAATAATTAGGACTATCATTATTATTATTTGGGAAACCTTGCCAATAAAAGTTACTAATATTTATTTTAAGGTTAGTTCCACTTCTGCTAAAAAAATGTATAATTGAGCCTACTTTTACATTTTTAAGAATTTTAACTAAATCAATAGTATGTTGAGGTAAGTAAGCTTCAAACATAATAATAACAACTTCTTTATTTTGGCAATCTATATTTTCTGGAAAAGTATTTCTAATTTTTATTAATAAACTACCTAGATTATCCAATCTGTCAGCATGATTATTCAATGACATTTCTATGAAATTGGCATTAGGTGTGCTCAATGATGAACCACTATAAGCTTTTATACATTTGTATTTTTTACCATTTACAGCCTCATATACTTTTCCAACTTCAGCACTTGTTAATGGAAATTTTCCATCTTCAACTTTTCCTACAACATTATCTATAAGTGTTTCTATTCCAGCTCTACTTAATCCTCCAACAGCAGCTGCATTCCCACCTTCAGGATTATTTCCTAAAATTGATTCAACTTGTTTTACTACTTCATTTCCAGTAGCTCTTACTCTTTCAATTTGCTTATCTCCTTCCCCAGTTAAAACTTTAGAAAGATTAACAGTTAGCTGATTGATTTCATTTAAAAAGCTATCTCCTATTTCTAAATCTATACCTTCTCCTGCAAGAGTTTTAATTACAGTAACTCTAATAAGTTTGTTTACAGTTAAGATACTATTTCCTTTAATTAAGATTATTTCAATTCCTAGTTCTCCAAATTTAGCTAAAGCATTAGTAGGAATTTGTACTTTATTAGATGAAGTAACACTAGCCTTTGATGTAGTAACTGCTACTCCATCACTTCTAATAAAATTCACTTTCATTGATACTCCTGAAAAGTTAAGGGAAGTATCCCTAAAATCTATTTGTAAGTAATGTGATTGACTATCTGCTTGAGTAAATTTTGTTTCTAAATCATAAGTTGCTCCTCTAAGTAAGTCAATTACAATTTTTAAAATTCTCTCCATTTTTCCTCCTTATAATAATATCCTTGTTTTGACCCAGTTAATGTTTAAATCTTTAGGTTCAGCATCAAAATGTGGACTATGTTTTCCAGTATATTCTTCTACTTTCATTTCACTATAATGACTAACTAATCCTTCTCCAGCCCATGAACTTAACCAAAAATCAAACTTACCATCATCTTTTTCAGAACCTAAAGCTAATCTTCTAATATTGAAATAGACATATCCTTTATAAATGACTTGAGGGTTACTGCTTGTAGAATAGTAAGCATAGTAAGTCACACGTTTATGCTCTCCTAATTTCATATTTTCAAATCCTGATACTCTTATAGTTCTAGCTTTACCTCCTCCTTCAGTAGTGGTAACTAATCCAGCTGCATCTGTTAATTTCCATTCTTCAATATCAAAATTAAAATATACAGTTCCATAAACTTTTTTAATGCAACTAAAATAAAGTTTATCTTTGCTCCATTCTTTCAAAATATTTTGTAAATAGATAATATATTGAGTAGTATAATAGCTAGTAAACTCATATAATTCTTTTTCAGCACTTACTACTTCTGATAATAAGTAATAATCAGCAAGAGTTTCTCCAGGAACATATTTACTTGTATAATCTACAACAGAAGTAAAAATATAATTCATCAAATTAGCATTTATATTTTTATTAGTATTTTTATCTGTTACCCATTTATTTATCTCATCTTGCCATTTTAATACTTTATTTTTTAATGCTATTTGCTTGGTATTAAGAGTCTGTAATAATTCTTTAGATAAGATATCCCCGACTTTAGCTGTAGTAAAGTTTGCTCCCTCTTTACTTCCTATTTTTCTTGTAAGCTGGTTGAAGGTAGTATCTAAAAATTTAAAAGAACAAGTACCATTTTTAAAATCAGGAGATTTATCTATTATTTCCATTAGTTTACTCAAGCTATCCCCTCCTTTTTTAACCAAGCTTCTATTCTTGTATGATTTTTAACACAACTTTCAAAGTTTTTATCTTGAGAATTAAATATTTTATGTGAAATTTCTCTTTGAGTAGTAGTAATTACCCAAGTTCCATCTATTGCCTTTCCTAAAGTATTTTCTCCTAAGAAAGCTCCCCATTCATGCCCAACATCAAAATATGCTAATCCATCATATGGGTCTACTATCTCTCCTGTTTCTTCTTTTATTCCTGGTAATCCTTGTGTATCTCCTTCCCAAGCTATTAAAGTTTTATGCTCAATAAAGAGATAATCTCCTACTTTATAATCAACGGCTACTTCTAAAGGAACAGTAAGTTCTAACTCTACTCCAGGATATCCATATCTACTGAATATACTGTCTGATAAAGTAGCAGCAAATGTAGCTTTATCTGTAGCAGATAACTTATTAACTCCAGCTATTATATATTCATCTGGACTACTTGGAATAAGCATTCTAAATTTATTAAAAGAACTTATTGAAGTAAAATACCTTTTAATCCTTTCTTTATCTTCCTTGAAGTCTTTTTCATACTTAACTATCATATTATTTACTATGTTCTCATCAGTTATATTTTTACTATCTATTGAAATAATATTACTTTCATCAAGAGTAATTCCTTCCGTTCCAACAGTTGGTTGTCTATGTAGTTTTATTCCAAGCTTTCCATCTAAACTTAGATATGGAAATATAGCACAAGGTTTATATACATTATCTATCAACCACTCATAAGGATCATCTATAGGTTCTCTTATTTCTAAGTAGTAGTTTGAATAATATGGTCTATTTAAAACCTCTCTAATCTCGTTTAGTGATACTAAATCTACAAAGTTTTCATATTGATTAGTCAAATATGGCACTTGAACTTCTAGTTGAGGTGTCGAGAATACAGCTTGAAATATTAGCTCAATACAAGTAACTGGATGTCCTTCAAATACTATAACTCTAGTTAAAATTGAATTACCATCATCATCAGTTTCTCCCTCATCAATTTCTTTAATACTAAATCCTTGCTTTATTCCATTTATAGTTTTAGTAGGCATTCTATATTTATTAATATCATCAATAGTTTCTCCATTGTATTTTGATAACTCTCTATCAAATATAGAAGCTTTTAATCTTTCTTGGAAATCGGCTATTTCAAAAGTATACTTACTTTCAAATACATCATTATCAATACTTCTTATAAGTCCTCTATATATTAATTTTAAAGTTTTATCTCCACACATAGCATAAATATCAACCATTTCTCCATATGTCATAGAGTTCCCACTATTCAACCTTTCATAAAGCCATTGGGATATAGTGTAATCAACATTTACTATATCAAATTTAATTGATGATACAGAGCATTGAGAATCTTTAGGAGTAATTGAACTTCCTCCACCATTTGGAATACTCATATATGGTAAACACTCTATATCTTCAAATATTACTCCTCTTTTAGTTGCTAAGTATAAAGGTTTTCCCTCTTCTCCACTCCTTAAACTATCATATATTTTTGCTATATAGTGATAATATTGTTTTTCTATATTCATAGCATATCAACCCTTTCATTTAACTTGATAGTTAGGTCATAATAAGGTTTACCTGTACTTTGCTTAGGAGAAATATCCTTTATTTCATAGGAGAATAAAGGGTCATCAGGTAAATTTTTAAAATCTATATAGCCCTTTTTTAAAAGAATTTCTCTAGGAATATTAAGTAATTTTCTTTCTTTTTTTATCTCTATAAGTTCTCTTATTATATTTTCACATTCTTGGAAAGAAAGATATTGTAAAGATAGAGTATATTTATATTTAAACCATCTGATTATATTAAATTCTTTCCCAGACTCTGCTGTTTGATAAATAGCTCCTTCTTTATCATCGACTCCATCATATTTAATACCTTTTATTTGATAATCTTTTAGAGTAGAAATATAGACAGAAATTTTATTTTCCATTTATACACCTCCTTCTTTATTTTTATTATTAAATTGCCAATGTCCTTTTCTCCTTGACAAATATATGAAAATACAGTATTACTATATTGAGTGTAAAATATATTAAGGAGAGTGTTTATATGAAAAAATTAATATTACTATGTATTTTAGTTCTAAGTATGCTAGGGTGTTCATCAATGCAAACTGGAACTAGTAAAATTGTAGAAAATAAAAATTATACAAAAGTAACTGATAATGAAGTATTTTATATTGAGGATTTAATTACTCTTGAAAAATATTATACTGTTGCTTCTCTTTCTATACAAAATAACATTATAAGAGCAAGTAGAGATATTAGAATAGATTTAAAATTTTATCCTAATTCTAAAAATACTTATATGTTATTTCCAAACTATAGTATAGGAGCCTATAACTTTTTAAAAGGAATATTATTTTCTAATGGAGAAAATGTTCTAAATTTAAAATTTAAAAATTTCTCAAATATTATTGATTCAGATGTACCTAATATTAGATTAGAGCAAAATCAAATTGAGGATTTATTAGAAATATTAAAAAATCCTAAGAAAATTACTCTAAGAGTTTATACAGCTGATGGTTATTTTGATATATTATTTAATGATAAATTTAGAAATGGATTTATAGATTTATTAGAAATTTCATTAAAAGGATAGTTTTTCTATCCTTTTTTCTTTCCAATAAGTGTTACATTATACCCATCTTTGAGTTCCTTTTCTATATCATTTATAAATAATTTCATAAGGTTAGAATTTTCAACATTGATATAAACTGTTCCTTCACTCTCTTCCTTAGAACTTTCTACTCTATCTTCAATTCCTTCATCATATTGAGTAGAAGATGAGTTATTATCTTCTGTGTCTGTACCTTCTTCTGAATTAACACTATTAGTTATAACAGAAGAGGCTACCCCAAAAGCTGCTGCAACAGCTGCAAATTTTGCTGCCGAAGCAAAAGCTGGAGGAGCTAAAGAAGCAGTAGCTGGGTTAGTTGCATATCCTATTGCTTCAGCTGTTTTTGAAATTGCTTTTGCAGCATTTTCTTGTCCAAGAGAAAGCATTAACTCAGCTAATTGCAACATAGCAAACTTTTTAAAATCTTCCAATGATTTAATTTGTCCTTGTGCTAAAGCTGTGTAGGTATCCATAATAGCTCCTGCTGACCTCTCATATATATCAACTTCATAATTAGATGCCCATTTCTCCCAGTTAAATTTTTTATTTTTATTAGCTTGTTGAAGTTTAAAGGCATTCTCTTCTTGTTTAATCTTATTTTTATTAATATCTATAATAGTGTCAGCTAGTTCTTGTTCAAATCCTGCATTGGACTCATAGAAAGCTTTTCTTTGCTCTAATTGTAGTGCTTCTTGTTCTAACCTTTGTTGTTCCAACTCTAGTAATCTAATATTTTTATTTTTCTCTATATCTTCTACACTTAATTTTCCCTGGTTATATAAATCAACCTGTTCTTGTAGAAATAGCCATTCATTCTCCAATAGGCTAGCTTGTTGCTCTTTTCTAGCTTGTAATTGAGTATCTAACATAGAATCTTCTCCTACATCATTTCTTTCAGTAGAAAATCTTTGTTGGATATTTAATTCTACTTCAATTACTTTTTTCTTAAACTCATTAGCCTTTGTTAAATCATCTATATTTCTATAATAATCTTCCATTTGCTTTAAGCTTTCCAAATTAGCTTTTTGCTGTTCTAAATAAAGTTCATTTTCCTTATTTTTAATATTCCTGTTATATTCCTCTTGGTTGATTATTCCTAATGATAATAAATTTTGTTGGCCAGCTATATAATCTTTTTTATCTTGGAGATACTTAAGCTCATTAGATTTTAAGGTGTCATTATGTTCCTCTAATTTACTTTCTTCTTGAGCTCTTAAATCTTGTAGTTGAGTATTCTTTTTATTTTCGCTCTCTACTATTTTTTGATTAGTTTCTTCAACTTTTTTAGCTGCCTCTTCCCTAGTTTTAATTTCTCTTTCTATATTTTGTATTTTCCAAGTAAGTTGATTTTTTTCATCATTAAGCTTGTTTTCAGTAGGAATTAAGGTCATAGATTTATTAGGATTTGTTTTTAATAACTCTTCTCTTTTCTTTCTAACCTCTTCTAATTCCTTTGTTACTCCCTCTAATTTCTTTTTTAAATCAGGAAGTTCTTTTTCTCTATCTAGTTGAATTTCTAAAGAGTTATCTTCTCCATCAATGGCCCTTCTAATAGTTTTTACAAAGTTAAGTAAACTTTCATTTTCTACAACAGATTTTACAAACTTACTCCATCTATTATCCATAGCTATTACAAGCTTTTCCCATTCTGATTGAATATTATCTGTTGCTGTTCTATAAGCTGTTTCCAATTCTCCTGAACTACTAGCCACTTTTTCTAACTTATTAGCAAAATTTTCAGCATTTATTCCTGTAAGATTTAAAGCTGTACTTCCAGCTTCAACTGATGAAAAGAGGTCTACAACTGATTTATTAGATTTTTTAGCATATTCTTCCATCTTTATCATAGCTTCTTGGAGAGTTCCTCCATTTGCTATAAACTCAGTAAAACTTTGACCTGATAGTTTTTTAAAGTTATCAGCAGCCGTTTGTCCTTCTTTTGATAACTCTGATAGCATAGACTTTAACATTGTTATTGTCTTAGCTGTGTTATTTCCATTAACAGTCATTTGAGCTATTGCTCCACCTACATCATTAAGAGATACTCCAAGAGCTGCAGAGATTGATGTTACATCTCCAAGTTGGTCCCCTAACTCTCTTACAGTAGTTACACCCTCATTTTGAATTGTAAGCAACCAATCAGCAACCTTTCCAGCTTCACTCATTTCCATTTTATAAGCATTGATAATAGAAGTAATAGTTCCTACTGACTGTTCAACAGTAGCTTGTCCAGCTATAGCTGTTTTAGATGCTGTTTCAAGAAATCCTATTAAATCTCCTTTTCCCACTCCTGATGATAGAGCTTGGTAGGCAGCATTTGCTATCTCTGTTTTACTTGCTCCAGTTTTAAGAGATAGTCTTTCAAATTCATCTCCATATTTATTTAACTCATCTCTTGATACTTTAAGAAGAGTATTTACCATTCCAAGTTGTTTTTGATATGCCATTACTTCTTTAGTAGTGACTCTAAGTTTATTAGCTACATATATTGCAGCAGCTGCCATAGCTCCTTTAGCAATAGTTGCTGCATTAATAGATTTAGTCATCTTTCCAAAGGCACTATCTATTTTATTGGTAGTTCCTTCAGTTTGATTTTGCATTCCCTTTAAGCCTTGACTATAGTTACTGGTGTCAAGAGTAGCCATATATTGTAATAAATATTCATTTGAATAAGGTATCATAAAGCTCCTCCTTTAGTCATAGCTTGTAATTTCTTTATATTAAAGAAATCTATTCCTCTAACAACTTTAACTCCATTATTTTTAAAATCTTCTTTATATCCATTCAATAGTTTTGTGTATTTTCCTTTATCTTTAGAATTTAGATTTATATGATTATCAACTATAGCTGATAAATTTAAACTTTCTTCTGCTTCTAAAGCTTTTATTCCTTCTAGTATTGAATTAAATATAAAGAAATTAGTATTCATAGCTTCATTTAGTGATGTTGAAGTATTTTTACAAAACTTTGCTATTCTATATGACATATTTATATAGATATCATCTGAGCTTTCTTTACTTTCCTTTTCTCCAGTATTTTCATTTCTTGACATCATCTTAAAGCATTCTTGAAGTACAGTTACTAATTCTATAGTTGTAAGTTTTTCAACTTCAACTATGTCATCAGATAATGTCTTTATATAAATATTACATATTTCTCTTATCTCCATTTTTTCAAAATCTATACTGTTTAGATATAACCAATCTTTAAAAGTCTTTCCTTCATTTAAAGTTGAAAGTAAATTATTGTACAAAGCTTTGGTTACTTCTAAGCTTGTACTTTTCTTTATGTAAAAATAACTTTCTTGTACTTTAGCTGAAATCTCTTCCAATTTGTCAAAGAGTATAGGAGATTTATTTAAAAAATATTGTATAGCTTCTTCAGGCTTTAATTTAAAAGGATTGATATTTTCCTGTGGTAATAAGACACTACCACTAATAACTAAATCATCTAAATAACCCTTTAAAAAACTGATAAGCATTTTATCTTTTAAAGAAGTCATATCTAAAACTATATTTTCTAAATCTTCTAATGTTTTTATGGCCTTTAATTTTTCTTTTAACTGTATTGAAATATCTTTGAAAAAATCTCCAAAGCTTTCTTCAATCTCTTCTAATAAATTACTATCTTGTTCTTTTACTCTTTCTAGTAATTCATCCAACTTATTTTTTGAGAACTCACCTTGTATTCCATTGATTATAGTAGGTGTAGAACTTTCTTCGAGTGAAACTTCGTCTATACCTAAATACTCTGCTAAATAGACTTTAGAGAGCTTATAGCCAATATTTGATAATTTCAACATATTATCAAGTTTTATTGACTTCAAATTTTCTTTTTCTTTCTCTTGTTCTACCTTGTCAGCTTCTGTATATATCTTTTCAAGGACAAATTCAAAATCTTTAGGATTATATCCAAAGAACATAGAATCAATTTCTAAAAGTTGAAATAATGAATCTGTAACAAATTTACATATCTCTTCTACTACTTGCTCAAATCCATCTTGGTGTACTTGTCCTAAAGAATAACTTCCAGCTCCTCCACCATTATCCATAGTGAGAGTAGAACCAAGTATATTTTGAATAAGCTTTTCTTTTTCTCTGTTCTCTAACTCTGTATAAATGCTAGGGTCTAAGTCAGATAACTTTATAAAGTCTATAACTTTCTTTAAGTCAAATTCATCATCAAAATTAACAGGTGCTCCTATACTAGAAGCTCCTCTTATATTTTCAACAGATTTTCTAAGTACTTCTCTTTCCTTTTCTTCCATATTTACATCATATGGATAGATAACAATAAGGTCCCCATACTTTTCAGCTATCTCTCTAAGCTGTCTTTGAAACATAGATTTATCTAAGAAAGCTTGTTGACAACATTCAAATATACTTGTTCCCATAACTTTTGCTGGATTCCACTTATGTATGCATAAAAGGAATTTTTCTCTAGTTAATGGAATTTCATTAGTTCCTATTTTTATTTTCCATTCTTTAGTTCTATTGTCATAATTGACATAGTCATAAGGAATAGGAATAAGAGTATCTATTGAAAAATCTTCATTATAGACTATCTCAAAACAACTATATCCAAAATACCTAGCTGTGATTAAATGGTTTATAATTCTATTGAATTTAATACCTGAAAATCTTTGTTGAATTTCTTTTTCTAAATCACTCATATCAGGATTTTTAGCATAAGGAAGTATCTTTCTACCAGCAACAGCTCTTTCAAGCTTTTGAAGTGCTGAAGCTATATCTATATCCTTGATAATTCTTTCTACACTTTCACTATTAAGAGTTTCATCATAAGTATTAGATTCTTGGAATAACTTAACTACACCTGATATAAGTAATTCTTTTTTAGCCTTTTTTATATCTTTTTCTATTTTTCACACCTCCTTTTATTTTTTATTGGTAATAAATTTAAAGTTATCTTTATTAACATTATTTCTAATCAATAGTGGTTCTATTGAATATCTCCAAGCATCTATTAAATGGTTATAATTATCTATAGGTTTATTTAATGATTTACCAGTTTTTTTATCTGTATCCCATACATAGTTTTTTATCTCTATGATGAAGTTTTTACACTTAGGATGTATAAAGACTTTATATCCTTGTAGATATTGGATACCAAACATAATACTATCTGGTCCTTTAACAGAACTTTTAATTCTTGGAACTCCATTTTTCTTCATCCATTTAATAGATTTTTCTTCGGCAGAATCTGCTACTATAACTGACTTTGAATATCCTTTATATTTAATAAGTTCCACTATATCCTCATTAAACATACCTGTTTGATAATGTTCATCTATAATATAGATTTCTTTTTCATCTTCATTTACCAAGCTAACTATTAAAGCAGTAGGATCATTTGTAAAACCATAGTCAAGTCCTATACAAGTTAGATATTTACCAGTTTTTATAAGAGTATTGATATCAAAATTTAATACTTCCCATCTATAAAAAACAGTTCCCTCACATATTCCCCAATTACCATTTCCTTCTATTTCAAATCTTCTTGGATTTTCTTCTTTCATCAGATTAAATACATTAAGGTCAGCTTCATCAAGGAACTCATTAGCTCTAAAATTAGTAGTTATAGCTAATATATCCTTGGTATTCTTATGAATTGCTAATCCTTTAGTTAAAAGATTATCTTTATCTTCTTTTCCACCTTTAAAGAATCTATCATTTAACCAATGAGTTTCAGACCAAGGGTTAAAAGTACAAGTAATTTGTTTAAATAAGTGATTTGGAACAGCTCCTCTAATAGAAACATCTATCTTATTGAAGTCATCTTCATTTTCTATTTGGTACATTTCTTCAAACCAAGCCCAACATAAATATCCAACATCTACTGTAATAGAAGTTATTTTTAATGGGTCATCTAATCCCCTGAATATAATCTTTTGCCCAGTAGGTATATATGTCATTTCCATTGGGGAAGTAGTACATTTCCATAGATGATAGACTTTTAATCTTTTCATAGCAGTTTTTAGTTGAGCAAAGGTACTTCCTCTATGAGTATCAAATACTTTTCTTACAACCAGTAAATTACTTTCAGGAAGTTCCATAAGTTTAGTTATATACCATAAAGCTGTGGTATAACTTTTCTTACTTCCTCTTCCACCTTTTACTATTCTGTATCTTCCTTTAAAATTCCAAAATGTTGCATATCTTTTTCCTACAATATCAGGGAGATAAACATATTCAGAATTACTTGAAATATTAGTCCTCAAGTTCTCCACCACCTGCTATAAAGATAGGTTTTTTATCTTCAGTTTTTTCAGTTTTATTTTTAGCTCTCTCTATTTCTAATTTTTCTAATCTTTCTATTCTATCCAAGCCTAATATTAACTGTTCTAATTCTTCATTCATAATTAGTTTTTCCATAAGTGCTTTAGAAATTTTTCCATTCTCTTTCCAATTCATTACTTCATAGTAGATAGCCTTTAAAGCTTCTTCATTGATTTCTAATCTTTTGTTTTTATTTTGTAATATTCTTTCTCTTTGCTTATCTCTAAATTCTTTTAAAAACTCTAGTTGTTTAGCTTGGAGATTATATTCTGAACTCCATCTTCCTACAGTTGCTCTAGGTATTCCAGTTTGTTCCACTGTTTCACTAATACTAGCACCACTTATAACTAGATTTTTAGCTACTTCTTTAACCTTTTTTGTATGCATACTTTTTTTATTAGGTGTGCACACTTTTTTCTTTTTTTCATCATTCCAATATCTAGTTTTCCAACTCTTTACTGTATTGAGAGTAACTCCATATTTTTGAGCTATCTCTTTATATTTCATTCCAGCTTTATAGTCTTTTTCAGCTAATTGATAGTTAGTCACATCATCTTAACACCTCCAGCTTTTTAAGATTATTCTCACTAATAGAAAAACGTCACCAATTTGATAGTGACGTTTTTTATAAAATTTTTTTAAAAAATAAAAAAAGCCTAGTGGATACTAGACTTCTAAAAATAAAAATTTTAATTTTATATCTTATTAATTTCCTTTCTTATGTCAATTAGAATTTCTTCCATTTCTTCAAAAATTTTAAAAATGTTTAACTGATATAATTTATCCTCTTTTATTCTATAATTAATTAATTTTTTTGCTAATTCAGAATCAAAATCCAATTTAGTTTGAATATATTTAGTTGCAATAAGAATAGTTTCAGTAACCAATTTTATAAATTCATTATTTTTATAATTATCTTTTGTTGTAATAATTTCATTTATATTATCTTTTAACTCAGGTGGAATAGATACACCTTCAAAATTTTCTATATTAATTCTGGCATTAATTCCTCTGTTAAAAGCTAAATTATAAACTAAGTTTGAAATTCTTTCAAGAATATCTACATATGAATTCATATTTGTATCTTTTAATTCCTCTAAAAGTTGTTTTTTAGAAGAGAGATTTCTTAATAAAAAATCATATAAATTATTGAACTCTTTTATTTTGTCATTTAATTCATATAGTTTTTTACCAAATGAAAGAGTATAAATATAATTGAGATTTTCATTAATAATATTAGAATTAAATTCTAATATTAATTTTGTTGAATCTTCTCCAGTTAATGAAAAAGAATTATATGAGAATACATGATATGTATTCTTCATAAATTCATCATTTATTTTTTGATAAATTTCTTTATCTTTATCTAGATTAAGATTTCTAGTCAATATATGTTCAATATGCCGTAAAAATCCTAATTTATTTTCTTTTTCTTTAGTCTTTTTTTCATTGGTCATTTGCCACCAAACACCTAAAAGAGTTATTATACCTCCAATACCACCACCAAGGTAACTACCTAGAAAACCAGCCCATTCCCCTTTATTCCAATGAGTAACAAATAAATCCATAAAAAATCTATCAATTGTTATTGGTAAAAATGAAAATATAATTCCTAAAAATATAATTCCTGATATTATATATATTTTTTTCATGCTTCTTCACCTAAACTTATATTTCTACTTATAAAATAATTTAAATAATTATCTTTCAACCTCGTTTCTATAGTTTCTTGATTATTTATAGGAATTTTTACTTTACTAGCTCTAATTTTTTTTATAAAGTAATTATTAACATTTATTTTATTTTCATCCTTTTGTAGACTATAAATAAAACTAAAAGATTTTCCTAATCCATTAAAAGAAGTTCCTACAATTAAATAATTATTGTTATTATTTATCCAAACTCTATCATGAATTTTAGATAAAAGTATGACATCTAATTGACAATTAGGAAATCTTCTTTTAAAATTTCTTTCAAATTCATTATAAATATTTGTAAAATTGTTTTTCATACTTGTTATAATTAAAAGCCTTCTTAAATGATTTGGAAGTGTATCTAACATTTCATTTATCAATTCTTCTTTAGTAACTTTCGATGGTAAAGCGAAAAAATATGCATCAATAATGATTAATTCTTCAGAACCACGAAATTTGTCTTTTAATATAGCAAGAGCTTCTGTTCTTTTTCCTTCTTCTATCATTCTCTTTCCTCCTAAATAAATTTAATCTGCTATAATTTTCATATTTTCAATTCTTTTCTTTATTAAATTAGAAATTATTTCTAAATTTTCATTTATTTTTACTTTTCGATTTATTGAAGCTTCATAATCAAAAACTATTGGATGTTCTTTTATAGTAAATGCTACAAATATGCTTTCTTTATGGCATAAATCTCTTGTGTCTCTTAAAATTTCAAAAATTTTATCTGAATAAAAAGGTCTATATTTATTTATTGTATTAGAAGTTTTATTGTACAATTTTCCAAAACGATTTAATCTATTTGTTATTTCAGTTTTAAAGGCTTCTTTCTCTGTTGGAAAATTATCTATTGGAGGATGAAGTTTATCAGTTTCAATATATAATAAAAACATTATTTCATATATCTCTGTATATATTTTAAATTCCAAATCATATTGTAATTTAGTAACCAATGTATAACCAGATAACTTAGTTTTATAACTTTCCAATTCTTTATTTATTTTTAATTTATGATTTTCTAACTCTCTATCTATTTCTAACTTATAATCATCTATCCATGTTTTACCCATAAAAGCTATAAAAATAGAAGTTATTAAAGAAATAACAGATAAAAGAGTATTTTTATCCCAATTACGAGAAAAAAATAATACAGTAATAAGTCCTAAAATAATAATATAAATTAGTAATTTAATAAATTGTTTTTTTAAAAATTTTATCACACTTTACTCCCTTTAAAAAATTTTTATTTAATCTAATTTTTCTTTTTTAACAATTGCTAAAATTGCTTCTTGTAAAATTTTTTCTTTCAATTCTTTATTTTCAACTTTAGCTAAAAGATAATTACTGAAATGTAAATTATGAGTATATACTAATTTATTATGAAATTCTATCAAAACTTTTAAAGTTTCTGAATACATTTTAAGATATATTACACCAATAAAATTAGAAAGGACTCCTCCTATCCCACCTGTAATCATTAATTCAAGAGTATTATTAATATTTTTAGTAGATAGAATCCACATTGTAAAGGCTATTATTCCAAAGCCTAAAATTATACAAACTATTCCTGTGTAAAAAATTTTCTGACTGTGTGATAAATTCTGAGAATAATATTTTTGGAGTTCATTTTGGTGTAATTTAAATTGTTTTTCTGCCTTTTTTATATCAGATTCATTTTCTATATTCAAATATTCTAATTCATCTGAAGTTTCTTTTATTTTATCAAATATCAAATTTTTATCAAAAAAACTTTCAATAAGAAATATTAGTGGTGGAATAGTCGCTATTAATGTTAACATTAATTCAAACTTATCTGAATTTAAAAATAATCGAACACTTTCTTTTTTAAAAAAAACTAAAGATATAAGTAGTATTATAAGCAAGAGACTAATAAACATTATAGTTGATAACAGAAATTTTAATCTGCTATTAAGCTCTTCTCTTTTTTTTAAAGAATTGAGTTGTTCCTTTAATATTTTAGATTTATTAAATTTTAAATTATGTATATCATCGTATGTATTATCACTTATTTTTTCCTTTTCCATATTTTTCCCCTTTTAAATATACTCTATAATAAATATTATACAAAAAAGAAGTTCATGTCAATATTTATATATAATAAAAAAGGAGCTTTGATTTAAAGCTTCTCAACAATAATTTTCCATTCTCTTTTACTACAATTCTCAATCATCTTAATCTTTATTTTTCCTTGAGCTTCTAAAAAATTAAGATACAGCATATATGGATTGAAGTTAATTTTTTCTCTTTTATCTGTGAAAGAGATTTCTTCTATCTTGGAGAGAGAGTTGTAAATAATCTCTATTTTATCTTCATCAGTTAGTTTATCTATCATAATTCCTCCATTTTCTTACTTATTTTTCTTATCTTTTTATTAGCTCTATAAAGGTAATTTCTGCTGGTAGTTCTTTTAATATTAAGTAATGTAGCAATTTCTCTGTGATTAAGTCCTTTATAATGAAAGAGTTTATAAACTTCGACTTCTCTACAAGACAAGCTGTACCTATTAAAGATACAGCTCATCATAGCATTTTTAATCTTTTTTTTAGCTTGTAAGAGTTCGCTCTCTTCTCTATGAGAGAATACAGAGTCACCATTTAGAAAATCTTTGAAGCTCATTTGAGAACTCATATTAAGTATTCCCTCCCTTTTCTTCTATGCACTCTTTAAATACTTATCTAGTATGTTCTTAACTTCCTCATAACTTCTAACTACGTAATAGTCAGCACCATTTTTTATAAATTTTTCTTGAATTTCTTTTTGTTCCTTACTTTGTTTTCCAGTAGGTGTTTTAACTTCCAAGCCTATAGTTTTTCCATTGATAATTACCCATATATCAGGAATACCTTTCTTTGCTCCAGTTGGTAATCTTCTAAATCCAATTACTTTACCTTTACTATCTTTATTTACTGGAGGAATATTATTAGTTCTATTAAAAAATAGTTTTCCTTGAGTTTCAAGGATTGCTAAATATCTAATTATAGTTGATTGTATATCTGTTTCTCTCATCTAGTTTCTACCTCCTGATATCCTTCACAGCTTGGATATTGTTCATCAATATAATCTCCACGTTGACCACAATAAGCTTTATCATTCCCCTCTGGATATAGGCAATGCTTACAAGTTACACATTTATTAGATTTTATTCCATTTTTCATTTCTTACCTCCAAAATTGCCACCACTTTTTATTATTTAGTTTATCTATTACAGAATAAAGGATATTATTCTTTTCTATTAAGTCCTCTCTATCCTCTCTTAAATTTTTAGTTGTATTTTGAAGTATTTTTATATCATTAGAATATACTTGATTAGTTTTTTCTAATTCTACTTTCTCTTCTTGTAATACTTTAACTTTTTTTCTTAGAATATCAACTTCAGTATCTAATCCTAGATTACCTTGAGAAATAGAAGCATAGTGTTTAGTTATTTCAATAAGAGCTTTTCTACAATCCTCAATAGACTTTAAATTTCTAGTAGTAATTACTTTTATTCCTAATCTTTGCTGAAGTTCAGTAATTTCAGATTTTAAAATATCTCTTCTATTATCCATAATTTCTCCTCTCATTTTTTATTTTGGGGGTGTATTATCCCATAGTAAAAGCTTACAAATATAAGTATTGCTAATCCAATCCCATAAAATCACTCCTTTATTCTCTCAATATTTCTTCTCATTTTTCTTTCATACATTTTCTTAAGCTCCTCATCAGAGAAGTTATAAATTTCTTTCAGAAGTTGGAGGCAGATATAAACATCACATATCTCCTCTTTTATTTCCAATCTTCTCTCATAACCTCTCAAATCCTTGCAAAGTTCTTTCTGTAACTCTGATAATTCTTCAATTACTATCGTTTTGTTGACATCAACACTTTGACTATTTAATATCAAATTTATATTTGGATTATATTTAAGCATATATTCTCCCTTATGCAGTTTTAACTAAAGTTTTTTCAGCTGCCTTTTTTATTTTGTCATAATATTCAATTTTTAAAGCTTCTGTGAATATAGGATTTGAGCAAAACTCTATATAATTCTCAATCATAGTATCATACTCGATTCTCCCTTTCTCATAATCATCAAGAAGCATATTAGCTTTACCAGCTAATTTTTTTCTAAGGTCTTTTTCAGTAAGAAGTTTTGTTTCACTAGTTCCAGCTTCCCAATTATCTCTAAGAGCTTTATATATGGCACCTTCTCCCCAAGCTTTTTGTTGAGCTGTGATAAGGACAGACTTTATTCTATCAAGATTTACTCTATCATTTCTTACTAACTCCATTATGTTTTTACAAGTGTCTATACTTATTCCATGACTTTGTAGAGCTGATTTAATTTGATAAATTGTATCTTTTTCTTTACTATAACTATTTTCAACTAGACTACTACTGCTACTAGTAGAACTATCTTTAGAATCTTGGTCTATCTTATTTAGATTATCTAACTTAGTAGTAGTTTTATTTATATTATTATCTAGTATATTATCTATATTATTGTGTAAACTTTGTTTACATGTACCTGTAAACTCAGTTACCTCTTCCTGTAAACTTTGTTTAGCACCCTGTAAACTTTGTTTACGTGTTAACTCAGTTGACTGGTTAACTTTATTTACAGGTCTAAGAGCTTTATAATAATTTACTTGTTGATTTTCTCCAACTTTTTCTATAAGCCCTTTATCTATTAAAGATTTTAAATTTTTCATTATTCCTTGCCTTGTACTATTAGTCCAATCAGCTAGATATTGAGTGCTTCCACTGAAGTATGTTCCATTAGTCTGTGAAAAACCATATATAATAGCATAAACTAAAAGTTCATTCCCTTTTAGTTCTAGTTCTGTAACCATAAAACTTTGTATATTAATATAGCTTCCATCTTTAATACTACTACTCATCTTTATCCTCCTTTGAGGAACTATGCCACTAGGTCCTCATTTATTTTTATTTTGTAACTATCCACCATTTCCTAAGTCCTTATGACCTAGTGGCTTGGAAATGATGAATAGATATAAAATAAAAACTATCTTTGACTTTTTGATATTATTTTGTTATAATTAAAGTACCTAGAAACCCGTATGGGTACTTGATAAGTTGTTTGTTTAAGTTCAGAATGGAGGCTCTAATATTTTTATTAGAGCTTTTATTCTGCCCTTGAACAAGGCAGACAAACAATTTATCAAGGAGGTACAGAAATGACTGTAACAATCGAGCAGCTGACTATCATTTTTGATGGTGGAGCAATTCTTCTAGGTGGATTACTTCTCATCATTGTGATATGGTTGATTAGAAAGTACAGATAATTCTGACCTCATACCCTACGGGGTCTTTTTTTATTTATGGCAGTTTTACAGCTCTGCCAACTGTTATTTGATTTTATCCCTCCAAAAAGCTATAATATATTTGCCTAAAACATTATAGAAGGGAGGTATAAGAATGGGTAAAAACCAACATGTAACAAAACATGAAAATGGTTGGCAAGTTAAAGGTGCAGGTAATAGTAAAGCTACTCAAGTATTCAACACACAAGCTGAAGCTATACAAAGAGCACGTGAAATAGCTATTAATCAGCATTCTGAAGTAGTTATCCATGGTAAAAATGGACAAATACGTAATAAAAATAGCTATGGAAATGACCCTTGCCCACCAAAAGATACTAAGTAGTTTCTTTAAATTTGATTTTTACTAGTATCTTTGGACTAGCAGTTTCAACATTATTATGTGTTATCACTGCTAGTTCTTTTTTGTTTTTAGAATCATAAATAATCAGCTTTTCTATTTCTTTATCCAGAATATTATTCTCCATGAATCTCCTTTATAGCTCTTTTATTTTTTTCTCGATAAACTCTTTATTAACTTGCTTTATCTCTTCCATAACTAGGAATATACTTATTCTCAACTATTGTCTTTTCAGATAATTCACAAGCTCTGGTATATAATATTTTTTGTTTCCAAAGTGCATGTGATAATTTACTAAGTTCTATATCATCTTTTTCATAATTCAATTAAAACTCCTCCTCTCCTTTTTTCTACTTGCCTTTACTCCTACAATAATATATACTTTAGGTATGGAGGTTGATATAATGACTTTATTTGAAAAATTCAAAGATAAAACACTTTTTATTACAGTTCAAAATGGAACTTTGTTTCCTACTTATAAGGGAACTATCCTTTCTCAAGTAGAAGATTTCATAGAATTTAAAACTGAGAACAATACTATTTGGATAAACCTTAAATATATTGTTAAGTTTATAGTAGTAGAGTAGAGAGCTTTTATAGCTCTCTACTTATTCTTTTATTGTTTTTATCCATCCAAAAAGTTATAATATATTTGCTTATAATATTTATGGAAAGGAGGGATAGAATATGTTGATAAATTCGTTAATTGGTAAGCAAGTCTTAGTCAAATTGTCAGACGGTGCAATTAAAGGAACTTTAAAAGCTGTTGGTAATTATTTTATTCTTGTTGATGAAAAATATATTAATATCGCTCATATTATAAAAATTTCAGAAACACAACAAACTGATTGTAACAGAACTTTTAAAGTTATTTACTAATTTTTGACACTGATTATTCAGTGTCTTTTTCATTTAGTATTATTTGGATACAAGGCATTTTATCAACTATTTTTAAAAAAATAGCTTCTTTAGTTTCCTTGCTAAAATCCATCTTTGAAATACTGTTGTATACCTCATCTAAAAAAACTCCTACTTTTCCCATAGTTCCTCCTTTAAAAGTTTTTCTTTTTAATAGAAATTTCAAGCTTTTTTATAGTCTTTTGATATTTGGTATTTTTTTTCTTCATATCTTCTCTTTTATACTTTTTGTATAAATTTTATTCAAAAAAAATTGATTTATCTACTTTTATAAAATTTGAAATCAAATCTAATTGATTTTTAGAAAATAATATTTTTCCTTCTTCAAATTTTTTACATTTATAGCTAAAGTTTTGTTTTGATAAACCTAACATATTCGCAACTTCTTTACAAGTTTTTCCTCGTTTTTTTATTATATTTTTTAATTTCATTATATCACCTACAAAAATTATACTTTATGTATAATTTAAAGTCAAGTTAATTTTTACAAATAAAAAAAGAAGATTTTTATCTTCTTTTTTATGAATTAGTTTTTAATTTTTTCTAAATTTAGCAAATATTCAATAAAAAAATAATTTTCATCTTTTATCCCATTTAATATTATTCTTTTATTTAATTTAATAAT
>ERZ833782.377-NODE-377-length-57503-cov-9.238181_pt1 | contig 57503 bp, 51 predicted proteins | sample MGYA00519577_ERZ833782 | MGnify/ENA primary metagenome ERZ833782 (study PRJEB31850, sample SAMEA3708745) | human gut metagenome | biome: human gut; feature: human-associated habitat; material: faeces | place: China | collected 2014 ...
GGAAATGGGAGCTTTTCTATTTCTTCCACAGTCTGTCCCTGCACCACAAAACCACCGTCATCTCCATTTTGATCTGATAACGTAGGGTGGAAAATATGGCTTGGTGGGTGTCGGTTCAGTGGTGGGGAGATGACAGGCAAGTTTCGCAAAGTGGCAATCCACTATGCACCGGAGCCAGCCTTTGGGCTGTCCCTAAACTTGCCAGAGGGCTCCGCCCCTTGTAACCCCAGCACGTCAATGGCGTAAGTATTCCTGCGAAATGTCCACCGGACATTCCTACGGAACACTTACTGATTGACTAGGGTTTCACCCTGCACCCACCAAAGGGGCGTTGCCCCTTATGGAATCCCTGTAAATTTTAGCCGAAACGCTGTGTCTGTTGATAAAGAATGAAAATGAAGCAAGGAAGGAGACAAAAGCCTATGAGAAAACGAAATCATACAGTAACCATACGGATGAATAACGAGGAATATAATCTGCTTCAAAACAAAGTGAAAGAATCCGGAAGAACACAGCAGGAAGTTGTAATAAAAGCAATCGCAGATTTGAAGATAGCTTCTACAGAGGAAGTGGAAGAACTGAAAAGATTGAACCAGCTGTTTGCAGATATTCTCAGTCAGCTTCGTGGAGCTACTACAAATATTAATCAGATTGCAAGAAAGCTGCATACAGATGGAGAAGTTCCAAATGATAGTACGTTGTATTTCCTCAATAAAAATATTCTTAAGTACCGGAAGGAGAGTGAAAAGATATGGCTATTAATAAGACGATTAATAAGCGGACAAATACGCATGGAGCAATGAGAAACTGCATCGAATATGTTTTGCGACAGGACAAGACCAACGAATTATTTACCTGTGTAACAGGCCCGTACTGTCATGACGAGATCAATTATGATCTAGTGTACAGAACATTTTTAGAGGAAAAGAAGTTATGGGATAAAGATTCTGGGAGAATGTACGCTCACAACATTATTTCTTGGCATAAGGACGAGCAGATTACTCCGGAGCAGGCATTAGAATTTGGGAAGGAGTTTGCAGAAAATTGGTTTAGTGGATTCCAGACCTTAGTGGCTGTGCATAAGGATAAAGATCATATCCACTGCCATCTGGTTACTAATTCAGTGAGTTATGAAGATGGAAGAAAACTGCATAACACCAAAAAGGATCTGGAGCGTATGAAACAGCTTACCAATCAGATGTGCCGAGAACGTGGCTTGTCCGTTGCTGAAAAAGGAAAACATTTTGATGGAAGTCAGATTGAAAAAGGGGAAGTCATTGCATGGAGCAAAGACAAATATAACCTGTTCCGACAGCAGGTAAAGGACAGCTTTGTAGCGGACTGTGCAATGGCAGTATTAAAGGCAATGGAAAATTGTATCAGCAAAGAAAAGTTTATAGAAAAAATGAAACAGTTTGGATGGAATGTAAACTGGTCAGAGAAACGGAAGCACATCACTTTTCAGAACCAGGACGGGAAGAAGGTGCGAGACAGCAATTTGTCAAAAACATTTCATCTGGATATCAGCAAGGAGGGATTGGAAAATGAATTTAATGGAAATTACGAAAGGATACGAGCCGAAGCAGAACGAACAAACGGATCAGACGAAGAACTCGCTGTATACTACCGACAAGTGGAAGTTGCTTGCGAAGGAGCAGGCAGAAACGGTGGAGAGGGACGAATTACAGGTGAGAAATCAGAAGATGAACGAGTTTATCCAGAAATTTCAGGAAAGGACACACAAGCTGAAAATGGAAAAACAGAATCTATTCTTCGAGAATCACGAAATGCAAGACGAAATTCGGAAATTAAACGACGAAATTCATCGTTTGACAACCGAACTGTCCGAAACGCAGAAGCTGAATCAATCGCTTCAGAAGAACAACGACGATTTGAGGAACAGAAACGGATTGAAGAGCAGGAGCGAGCAAGAGCAGCTCGAAGAAGAAATAAAAGACGTTCGGGACCAGAACGCTAAATTGCAGATACAGGTTAATAAATCATCTGTGCAAGCTGTTGATGAGGCATATAGAAAACAAAAAGAAGCAGAAAAACAATTACAGTCATTAAAGTATCAAGCGGAACAGAATAGAAAGATAGCTGAGAAGGAAGTGCAAAAACTGAAAAAAAGAATAAAATTGCAATCAGAGAAAATAAACGAGATAAAATTTTTCTGTGGAATCGGATATATAGTGGCATTTGTACTTTCAGCTTGTCTTGTTAAGATGTGTTTCTTGTGATTTTAAATGCGATATTTCAGAATTAAATTTTGATTTTTGATGGATTAGATTGTTTGAAACGCATTTTTGTGATATGATGATAAATACCATGTGAACAGATATTTCAAGCAAATAAGATTGAGGTGAAAAAATGGCAGTTAGTTACAAGAAATTGTGGAAATTGTTAATTGATAAAGAAATGATGAAGAAAGATTTGCGTGCAATGACAGGAGTTAGTACAACAACGATGTCTCGATTATCAAAAGATGAAAATGTAAGTACAGAGATTCTGTCAAAGATATGTTCTGCTTTGAATTGTGATGTGGGAGATATCATGGAATTTGTTCCTGATAAAAAAGAGGAGCAGTAAGGAGGTACGGGAACATGGATCATTCTTATCCTTATATTGCGTCTTTGACCAGAGAGCCGTTCCTTTTCTACGAAATGCGTTCTACCGCAAAGCTAATGGTAGAAGGAATTTCCAATGATGCGATTGTAAAAGAAATTGTAGAGCAGAATCTCTTCCAGTACCCAACGGAAAAATCTATCACACGCATGGCGAAAGCCTGCATCAAACGGCTTCATGCTCTGGAAGATGATTCTCTGGTTTCTGCGATTGCGTCACAACCAACTGATGTAGCAAAACAGATTTGTCTGTATGCGTTAATGAAGCAAAGCCGACTGGTCTGGGAATTTATGCTGACCGTCATTGGCGAGAAGTACAGATTAAGGGACACGTCTTTTGGTAAGATTGATTTGAATACATTTTTTATGCGCTTGCAGGAGCAGAATGATACCGTGGCTTCCTGGAGCGATAGTACAATAACAAAGTTAAAACAGATTATTGCCAGAGTGCTTGTCGAAACAGAATATCTCGATAATCTCAAGGCAGATCATTTGAATCCAGTATGGCTGCATCCTGTTTTGGAAAATGCCATCAGAAGCAATGGCGATATGACAATACTGCCGGCGTTTAATTGCTTTGTGTAGGAGGTAACCCGATGAGTGAAATAAAAGAGCGCCTGGACAAAGTTCGGGCATTGATCCAGGAACCGGAGTTCCTGGAAGGCAAGGGACTGAGCAATGAAGTGAATATCAGAATCTTTTGTTATGAACCTGAAAATGAAATGGTTGTCCGCCATTTTGTGAATCAGCTGGAAACTGATCAGTCCTTAGATTGCCATTTGATCGTTTGTAATTTATATAAAACATTTCTCTCTATCTGCGATGATATGGACATCACAGATGCAATTCCAGATATGGAAGAAGCTGACGGGAGTGCTTATCTTCTGGAGCAGCTGAATTCCGCAATCGGCAATGGAGAGTTCATTGATAAAATTCAGTATGAGCCACACGAACCAGGTGATGTGCTGATGTTGACAGGTGTAGGCGAGGTGTTTCCATTTATGAGAATCCATACGTTACTGGAAGCCTTGCAACCGTATTTTTCGGATGTTCCGATTTTGGTTATGTATCCGGGTGAGTTCGATGGTCATCATGTAAAACTGTTCAATCGTCTGACACCAAATGATTATTACCGGGCATTCAATGTCATAGATTAAGGGGGATAAAACCATGATGATTCGAGATATGTTTGCGGATGACATCAACCGCAAAATCAATGGTGTAATTAAAGTAGATCAGGCTGCTGATGATGTAATCGAGCAGGAGTTAAATGAATATGTCATTACCAGAGAATTGAAGAAACACTTCATCACTTTCTTCAACTATTATGGAGATGCCTTTGACCAGCCTACGGCTGATATGGGGGTTTGGATTTCTGGTTTCTTTGGAAGTGGTAAATCTCACTTTCTGAAAATGCTTTCCTACCTTCTGGAAAATAAAGAGGTAAAAGGTATTCGGAGTGTAGAACGTTTTCGTAAAAAGTTTGAGGACGATCCGGCAACCTTTATGCTGATTGACCGTGCTACAAAGGGAACAACGGAGACAATTCTGTTTAATATTGATATTGAGGGATTCAGCAATAAAGATAAGACAGCTGTACTTCGTGTTTTTGCGAAGATGTTCTATAACCATCTGGGATTTTACGGAGAAAATCTGAAAGTTGCCATGATGGAGCGTTATATCGACCAGCAGGGAAAAACGGAGGAGTTCCGCAGAGTCTTTGAAGAAAAGAAAGGCAAGTCCTGGATGGAAATGCGCCGTGCCTTTGCATTCAATGGAAAGTTTATTATTCCGACTTTAATGGAAGTTCTGGATATGAGTGAGGACGATGCCAAGGCATGGTTCAATGATAAAACTGCAACAGAAATATCTATTGCTCAGCTTGTGGAAGATATGAAAGCCTATGTGGATACTAAACCAGCGAACTTCCGTCTGCTGTTTATGATCGACGAAGTTGGTCAGTATGTCGGCACAGACACCGATATGCTTTTGAACCTCCAGTCTTTGACAGAAAAAATCGGAAGTGAGTGTGAAGGAAAGATTTGGGTGATCTGCACCGGACAGGAAGCGATTGATGAAATCATCAAAGTTCGTGCCGATGAGTTCTCCCGTATTCAGGCTCGTTTTAAGACAAGACTGAGTTTATCATCTTCCTCTGTGGATGAAGTCATCCAGAAACGTATTCTGAAAAAGAAACCAGAAGCAGCTAAAAATCTGGAAGATGTTTATGAGCAGAATGATTCTGTTCTTCGTAACCTGTTCAGCTTTAACGGTTCCATTCTGGATATTAAAGGTTATTCCGGCCCAAGGGAATTTACCGAGAACTTCCCGTTCGTGCCGTATCAGTTTATCATCATGCAGAAGGTATTTGCTGAAATCCGGAAACATGGAAATTCCGGTAAGCACCTGTCTGGTGGTGAGCGTTCCATGCTGTCCGGTTTCCAGGAAGCTGCACAGAAAATTCAGGAGAAGGATGAATACGCACTTGTTCCATTCTTCCGTTTTTATGATACCGTACATACTTTTCTGGATGGTTCAATCCGTCGTGTAATTGAGCGTTGTCAGAAAGCAGCCGACAACGGCGATGGCATCGAACAGCAGGATGTGGATGTGCTGAAACTTCTGTACTTGATTCGATATATTGATGATATTCCTTCTAATTTGGACAATATCGTTATCCTTATGGCAGACGATATTCGTGTGGATAAGATTATCATGCGTGAAGCTGTCCGTGGATGCCTTGATCGTCTGATGAGCCAAAACTATATCGGCAGAACCGGTGATACTTATAACTTCCTGACTGACGAAGAACAGGACATTCAGCGTGAAATTAGAGATACAAATGTGGATACCGCTTCTATCGTAGAGCGTATTGCTCAGATGATTTACGGTGATATTTTCACAACTAAGAAGTTCCGTTATGGAAAATATGACTTTGCCTTCGACCAAATGGTAGATGGTATTACTGTCGGTGTGGCAACAGGCGGTATGCGTCTACGTTTCCTGACTGTTGCTACCGATGCTATTGAAAAAACGGATTATCGTCTGATGGCAGAATCCAAAGGCAACGAAGCAATCGTGGTCCTGGCTGACACACCTTACTATGAATCTCTGGAATCTGCTATGAAAATTCGCAAGTATGTAAAGCAGAGAAATGTAAGCCAGCTTCCAAAAACTGTGCAGAAAATCATAAGTGACCAGCAGGACGAAGCCGGAAAATATGAGCTGAGTGCCATGAGCGAATTGCAAAATGCCATCGAGGGGGCACAGTTCTATGTAGACGGTGAGCATCTGGAAATCAAAGCCGGAAATGCAAAGAGTAAGATTGACCAGTCACTTGAATATCTGGTTGCCCATGTGTATAGCAAGCTCGACTTGATTACAGATAATGCAGGCAGTGATGCAGATATTATTGCGATTCTGACAGGTGCGGTAACAGCACTTCCGGGCATGGAACCGAACCGTGATGCTGCTTCTGCCATGGAAGAATATCTGGAAATGCAGGATGCAAAAAAGCTGCCGACTTCTATGGCAGATGTGCAAAGCAAATACAGTGCGATTCCGTATGGATGGAAAGAAATTGATATTGCTGCGGTTGCGGCACAGCTGATTTATTCCCAGAAAGTAACCATCAAGTATGCAGGCAATACCATTCAGCCGGATGACCCGAAGTTGCCGGATATGCTCCGCAAAAAGAGTGAGATCGGAAAGACTTCCATCAGCAAGCGTAAAACCATTTCTGCTATGATGATGCGTGATGTAAAAGCGATGCTCCGAGAGTATTTCGACATCATGGATGTACCGGACGATGAAGATGGCCTGATTCGCTTTGTGACGGAGAAGTTTACCGAGCAGCGTGATTACTATGCTTCTTTGGATGCTCGTTATGACGGACATAAATACCCGGATCGTGCATTGGTACAGGAAGCCATTCATCTGATGGACGATGTACTTTCACAGAAGAAAGACAATATTGCTCTGATTGAGCGTGTGCTGAAAAAAGAGGATGCTCTCTTTGATAATAAAGAAGCCATGAGCAACGGCATTGAAAACTTCTTCAAAACTCAGGTAACAGTGTTCGATCAGGCAGTACAGTTTGAAAAATCTCTGCATGATGATCTTGATTGTATCGCAGAAAATGAGGAAGCACACAAGGCACTGAATACCATTCGTTTGATTATCATGGTTCAGACCGGAAGTAAGTTCAACTATAACCGGATTCGTGAACTGAATCCGCTGATGGATACTGTTCGTACAGCTCATGACAAGATGTTGGAAGAAAAACGTGTTGAGATTCTGGAAACAGTTCGTCAGTGTATGGAAGCAACCCACACTGCTGCAAACGGCGATTCCAAGGCATCCCATCTGATTGAAAAATCAGACCGGTATTTCAGCCAGTGCAAGGAAAAAATCGCAGAATTAAAAAGCCTTGCCCTTCTGGATGCCATGTTTCTGCCAATGTGTCAGTACAAGGATGATACAGTCGATAATATTGAATCCGTTCTGGCTCCGCCTGTACCGAAGCCACAGGTACAGCCGACACAGTCAGGAAAAGAAACTGCTCCTGTAAAGAAGAAAGTGGTTCGTGCCTATAACCGTCAGGTTGTATTTCAGGCAAAGACCTTACAGACGGATGCGGATATTGATGATTATGTAGAGAAAATTCGTTCTCAGCTGAAACAGTTGTTGAAGAATTGCGACGAGATTAAGCTGAACTAACGAGGAGAGACGAGTATGGATAAGAATGCGATTAAAAAATTTGCTGTCTGGGCAAGAACAGAGCTGATCGCCCGTGTTTCCCTAAAAGGTGTGGAATACGGTATCACAGAGGATAACATTGAGGATGCCAATGCGGACAGTGTTGGCGGCAAAGTCCTCACTGCCGATGAAAAGAAACAGCGTCAGGCTCTGATTGCCGAGATTAACGATAAAGGATATAAGCAGGTCATGGAAGAGGTTGCCTATACTTGGTTCAATCGCTTCTCTGCTCTGCGATTCATGGAAGTCAACGGCTATCTTCCTTCTCATGTGCGTGTATTTACGGACGAGGAAAACAACTTTAAGCCGCAGATTATAACCGAAGCCATTCATCTGGATTTGGATGGACTCAATATGGAAAAAGTCTATGAGCTGAAAGATGCAGAAAAGACCGAAGAACTGTATAAATACCTACTGACTGTGCAGTGCAACGCTCTGAATAAAATTTTGCCGGGAATGTTCCAAAAGATTGCCGACTACACAGAGCTTCTTCTGCCGGACAATCTGCTCCGTGAAGGCAGTGTCATTCAGCAGATGATTGAGCTGATACCAGAGGATGATTGGAAGGATGCTGTCCAGATCATCGGCTGGCTGTATCAGTATTATAACAGCGAGAAAAAAGACGATGTTTTCGCAGCTCTGAAAAAGAATGTGAAAATCACCAAGGAAAATATCCCTGCAGCAACCCAGCTTTTTACACCGGACTGGATTGTTCGCTACATGGTAGAGAACAGCCTTGGTCGTCTGTGGCTGGAAGGACACCCAGATGCCAAAGATCAGCTTCTTCCTACCGAGGAAGAACAGTCTGCCTATGCTGCTGGAAACCGTGACATGGAAGATACCAAATGGCACTACTATCTGGAAGAAGCTGAGCAGGAGCCGGAAGTGCAGGCACAGCTTGCAGAAATTCGTAAGGAATACGCCGCACTGACACCGGATCAGCTGAAAGTCATTGACCCATGCTCCGGTTCCGGTCATATCCTTGCATATATGTTTGACGTACTGATGAAGATTTATGAATCCTACGGCTATACCACCCGTGAAGCGGTGGCAAGCATTGTAGAGAACAATCTTTACGGTCTGGATATTGATGACCGTGCGGCACAGCTGGCTTACTTTGCGGTAATGATGAAAGCACGTCAGTATGACCGCCGCTTCTTCAGCCGTGGCATTCAGCCCCATGTGTACGCTATTGTGGAGAGCAACCATGTAGATAAATTTGCGATGGACTATTTCTGTAATGGCGATATGAAGCTCACAGTTGCTATGGACACCATCATTAAAGAGCTGCATGATGCAAAGGAATACGGCTCTATTCTGACCGTAACACCGCAGGATTGGTCTGCACTGTATGATCGTTTTGCAGAGATTACAGAAGATATAAATATGTCCCGTGAGACGGCATTGAGAGAGTTACTGCCGTTGGTGCAGGTGGCGGAAGCATTGGCACAGAATTATGATGCAGTTGTAACGAATCCGCCGTATATGGGTGCGTCAGGAATGTCGGGAAAATTATCTTCTTTTGTAAAGAAAAAATATCCAGATACGAAATCGGATATGAGTACAATCATGATGGAACGAACATTAGAAATGAGTACGAGCCATGGTTATATTTCTATGATAAACATTCCAGTATGGATGTTCTTGTCCAGTTATGAAAAAATGCGAAATACAATGCTTCGTAACAATATGATCGTTAATATGGTTCACCCAGGACGAGGAATTTTCGGATCGGATTTTGGCACAACAACGTTTGTTATATCTAAAACATATATTAAGAACTATGTGGGGCGATATTATAGATTATTTGATAGCCAGGGCGAAGTTCATGGTGTAGAGGAACGTAGGAACGCTTTTTTACACAGAAAAGGATTACATACCATTCAACAAGAAGATTTTATGAAGATTCCTGGAATGCCAATAGCCTATTGGTTACATCGCCAAATATATGAGATGTATGGAAATTACAAAACCATGACAGAAATTGCTGCTCCTAAAGTTGGCATGCAGACATCGAATAATGATAGATATTTAAGACTATGGCATGAAGTGGATTTTTCTGAATTTAATGGCTCCAGTTATGGACTAAAGTGGATTAAATATTTGAAGGGAGGAGCTTACAGAAAGTGGTACGGTAATTTAGAATATCTTTTGTTTTATAATAAAACACCGGATTTTATATTGCAGCAAAAAAATGCCAGAGTGTTAGATTTGGATTTCTTGAAAAAGAAAAAATGCACATGGACAGATTTAACTATTAGCAAAAATAGTTTCCGTATAGCACCAGATGATACATTTTATGATATTTCTGGTCATTGTTTCTTTCCAAAAGAAGAAGATCAATTATGGCTTTTGGGGTATGCCAATACGTCAATATTTGCAGAATTGCTTAAAGTATTTAATTCTACAATTCATTGTCAAGTTGGAGATGTTGGGAAAATTATTGTACCAGATATTGGAGATCAGAAAAGCAAAGTTTCCGCTTTGGCAGGAGAGAATGTTGATTTTTCAAAAAAGGATTGGGATTCCTTTGAAACCTCATGGGATTTCCAGCACCATCCGTTACTTCGCAACGTTCCTACCATTGCCGAAGCCTTTGACCAGTGGCAGACTGAATGTGATGACCGCTTCAACCAGCTGAAATCCAACGAGGAAGAATTGAACCGTATTTTCATTGACATTTACGGTTTACAGGACGAACTGACACCAGAAGTTGAGGATAAGGATGTTACTGTCCGCAAAGCTGACCTTGGCAGAGATATTCGCTCTTTCATTTCCTATGCGGTTGGCTGTATGTTTGGTCGCTACTCTCTGGATGTGGATGGTCTTGCCTATGCAGGCGGCGAATGGGATGCCAGTAAGTGTGTTTCTTTTGCGGTTGATAAGGATAACATTATCCCAATTTGTGACGATGAATACTTTGAGGATGATATTGTTGGTTTGTTCGTGGAGTTTGTGAAAACCGTTTACGGTGCTGATATGCTGGACGAAAACTTGAAATTCATTGCCGATGCTCTGGGTGGCAAGGGTCAGCCGAAGGATGTGATTCGGAATTATTTCCTGAGTGACTTCTACTCCGACCATTGCAAGATGTATCAGAAACGCCCGATCTACTGGTTGTTTGACAGTGGCAAAAAGAATGGCTTCAAGGCACTGATCTATATGCACCGCTATCAGCCGGACACCATTGCCCGCATCCGTACCGATTATGTGCATGAGCAGCAGGCTCGTTACCGCACTGCCCTTGCCGATCTGGAACAGCGTATTGCCAATGCGTCCACTGGTGAGCGTGTGAAGCTGAATAAAAAGCTGACCACTTTACAAGCACAGGATACTGAAATCAGAACCTACGAGGAAAAGATTCATCACCTTGCCGACCAGATGATTTCTATTGATTTGGACGATGGCGTGAAGAAGAATTATGCAATTTTTCAAGATGTGTTGGCTAAAATAAAGTAAGTAAGGGGGGGAGCAATATGAGTGATGAAATCAATATGACGATTCCTATTCCTACAGATGATGATGGTTATGTTCTTTTGCAATGCGAACAATGTGGCACATATTTTAAGGCAACTCCTTCTGATTTGGAGGATGACGGGGTGCTTCATATATTTTGTCCAAGTTGTGGCTTAATAAGCGAAAACTATGTTACTGAGGATGTACTTGAACTTGCCATGAAAATGGAGACGAATGCTGTCAATGATATGATTTATAATGAATTCAAAAAAATGGAACGGCATAGCAAAAAAGGAATCATTACATTCAAGGCTGGAAAACGTCCGAAGCATGAAAATGAAGATCCTATTCGTTCAGGAATAGAAGCAATGGAAATTTGTGATTTTCCATGTTGCAAACGTACTGCAAAAATTAAACCATTATTGAAAATGACGGGTGCATATTGCCCGTTTTGTGGGGTGAAAAATTATGAAATTGAATAGAAAAGAATTGCGAAAAATTCAATATGATTTTAATAGTTGCTCTAATCGACTACTTCAGGCAAATTATGAAGATTATGCTGATGTGCTTGGGAAATTTGTGAACTACATAGATAGTACTCCGATTATAAGTGATTATATTCATGATTGTGGCAGCTGTGATTGGAATTTAGAGAGTGAAGTTAAAGAAGTACAAGGATCCTACGGAAGATTGATTTTTTCATTGGGTGAAACTGATAGCGAAGAAATACGAAATGTGTACGCTGTTTTAAGATATTTGGTGGAAAATAACAGTTCTGTATATCGTGGTGTTGCCATGGGATATTCTTCTTCATCCAAATGGCAAGATAAAATCAAAGGTTTTAATGAACGATTTGTTATGGTGTTGATTCGCCATGTGGAAAGTTATTTAACGAAAGTAGGTATTGATATGGGAATAGATGAAAAGAATATTTATAATGTGACGGTGCAAAATGGTCAAGCTATTATTGCAAATGATAATTCATCTGTTATGGCAACTACAAATATTGGGGCAACAGCAAACGATATTGAACAGTTAATTGATGCAGTTAGGACGAAGATGGATACTCTTACATCTGATGAGGATAAAGAAGCAGCATCTGAAAGCTTGGAAGTTATAGAAGCAGAAGTTATATCTGAAAAGCCAAAGAAATCTATGATAAAGACAGCAATAGCTTCGTTACAGGCTATAAAAGGAACTGTCGAATTTGGATCGGCAGTTGCGGCATTGATTCAATTCGTTGGACCAATGCTATCGTAACAACAGTTAAAACTGTAAAAGAGAGCGAGGTGTTACAATGACCATAGAAGAAATTCTTGCAGGTGAATCCAAGAATATAGAGTTCAAAGAGACCCTGCCAGAGAAAAGCATCAAATATATGAAGTCTGTGGTTGCCTTTGCAAATGGAACCGGAGGGAAAATCATTTTCGGAATTGCCGATAAAACCAGAGAGGTTGTCGGCTTTGACAAAGAAGATGTGTTCAAGAAAATGGATGCCATTGCCAATGCCGTATCAGACAGCTGTGAACCGGCAATCATCCCGGATATTACTTTACAGACGGTTGATGGTAAGACTGTCATCGTGGTAGAGGTTTCTGAGGGCAGACAACGTCCATATTATATCAAAGCTCTTGGTAGAGATGGTGGTGTATATGTCCGTGTTGCCGGAACTACCCGCCTTGCCGATGAGTATATGGTAAAGGAGTTGTTGTTTGAGGGCAATAACCGCTACTATGATCAGGCTTTATGTACTGGGTTAAATGTTACAGAGGAAGATATTGATGCCCTTTGCAAAGCTATGAAAGAGCAGGCTGTCAGAAATGCCCGTACAGAGGAACAGAAAGCATCGATTAAAGATGTGGGAAGACAGCAGTTGCGTTCCTGGGGAATTTTAATTGAGCGTGATGGAAAAGATTATCCGTCTAATGCTTTTGCTATTTTGACTGGAAACGGAGGACTTCATGTTGCAACGCAATGTGGTGTGTTCAAAGGGACAACAAAAGCAGTTTTTGTTGACCGTAGAGAATATAGCGGTCCGCTTTGGGAACAGATAGACGAAGCATTTCAGTTTGTCTTAAGAAATATTCATCTGGGTGCTACTATTGTGGGAATTTATCGCCAGGATGTTTATGAGATTCCACCGGATGCCATTCGTGAGTTGATTATCAATGCTATGGTACATCGTAGTTATCTGGATCATGGTACGATACAGGTAGCGGTATATGACAACCGATTGGAAATTACTTCTCCAGGAAAGCTGCCAATGGGACAAACGATGGAGCGTATGAAAGAAGGCTATTCCAAAATCAGAAATGAAGCTCTTGCCCATGCGTTTGCCTATATGAACCTGATTGAGCATTGGGGAAGCGGCATTCCGAGAATTATTGATAAAGTAAAAGCTGCCGGATTGCGGGAGCCGGAGTTTATTGGTGGCGAAGTTGATTTGCGTATTAATATTTATCGAGGTCAGGTTGCTACCAATAACGCCATGATTAACGCCAATGGCACTAAAAATGGCGCTAATGGCGTTAAATGTGGCGTTGATGATGGCACTAATAGCGCTGAAGTGCCGCTTAATAAGGAACAGACGCAGATAGAAAAATTGTTGCAGATTATAGAGAAGAATCCGTCTGCAACACAGGCATATTATGCGGAAAAAATGGGTATATCGAAAAGAACGGTTTCTCGAATGTTCGCTTCTTTACAGGAAAAAGGTAGATTGGTACAGGGAGGAACAAAACGAAAAGCAAATTGGAAAATTATAAGGTAGGAGGACAGCATGGATACAGATAAAATAATACAAGATTTAAATCGCAGATTTGCTGCACCTCTGGCTGAGTTTTATCAGCGTCGTATCATTTTCTGGTACGATGAAGATAAGGAATTTGAGGATAAACTGGATGAAGTGGTTTTGGAAAATGCAAAGGTGATTGCGCTGACTGGAAATAATTCGTTTTCTGTAAAAAAACTGCTTTCAGTAGATGATTTGACCACAAATTATCTGGTTTACAGTCCGTGTGTTTATAATCGCCCGGATGATAACTGGCTTCTGGACGTGGAGCTTTACAGCGAAGAGTTTCGGGCAGATCTGATTTCTATCTGGATGGATGAGATGGGACTTATATCAAATCCGGCAATGAGGAAACAGGTTAAAAATTATCGTGCTTACTTCAATGCGAAAGACCGTCGTTTGAAAGTTAGTACACAGAATAAAGTTCCGGAAACACCGGCACAGTTACACATGGCTGTTATGGCGGCAATCTGTGGATTGAAAGATGCACAGCCTAATATGATTCTCCGTAGTGTGTTCCAGGCGGGACTTGATTTGAATAATAATACGGTTTATCAGGATTTTGTAAAATATCATGCAGACACAGCATTTTGGGCGATGGTTCGTCAGGGATGCGGATTTGTGGAGGAAGAACCAGACCTTGGGCGGTTAGCAATTCATCTGCTTTTAACTGCAACGACCCGCACCATGCGGCAGGAATATCTTGCCGGACTGGACGGCTTTATTTCCATGCCACATCAGGCATATTGCTATGATTTTATTTCTGAATGGCTTCATAGTGACAACATTCCGCAATTATATGATGTGGCACGTTATGTTGAGGATGAAGCCCGTCTGTATCAGCGCTTTGAAAAGCTGACGGTAGAGGATTTGGTAGGAACAGAATGCTTCCCGTGTATTAATGAAGTGATTCTGACAAAGCTAATGACAGAGATCAGTGACCATATCATTGATGTGGATACCATTACGAATACTGTTGAAAAACGGAGAACTTGTGTATGGTATGAGCCATTTGAAAATTTTTATGACGGTATCTTACAAGTGGCGAATATGCAAAGTTTCTTTAAGGAACATTCAGCCGGATTCCATACCGCAGAAGCGAAAAGTATCTGGAAAGAATATACTGAGAGCTACTATCAGATGGACACATATTACCGTTTGTTCCATCTTAGTTTTCAAAAGAGCTTGGAGACTTCCAATATTCTGCTGGATGATTTGTTCAAGCATGTTGTCGATAAGGTGGAAGGACTTTATACTCACTGGTTCTTAGGTGAGTTGGGCAATAACTGGTCAGATGTATGTGCGGATGAACTGGCAACTTACGGTAAAGTTCTGGAAGTACCGCAGCAGGAAGATTTTTACCGTTCTCGTATTCAGACTTCGGATACTAAAGTATTTGTAATTATCTCAGATGCCATGCGTTATGAAGTGGCAGCTACGATGGCAGATCAGCTTCAGCGAGAAACGCAAAGTAAGGTTTCTATCAGTAGTATGCAGAGTATCTTCCCTTCTACTACAAAGTTTGGTATGGCAGCTTTGTTGCCGCACAAAGAATTGACAGTAGAGGTTCGGAACGATATTTTGACGGTTTTGGCAGATGGACAGTCTACGGCAAGTACTTATAGGGACAAGGTTCTGAAAACAGAAGATTCGGCAAGCGTGGCCTTAAAGTATAATGACATCATTGCTATGAAACGAGCGGAAAGATGTGCTTTGGTAAAAGGTATGGATGTGGTTTATATTTACCACGATACCATTGATGAAGCCAGCCACACTTCGGATATTGCTGTTTTTGCTGCGTGTGACAAGGCAATTTCAGAATTGAAGAATCTTGTGCGTATCATTGTAAATGAATTTGGCGGAACGAATATTTTAATTACGGCAGATCATGGATTTCTTTATACATACAGTCCTTTGAAGGAAGAGGACAAAGTAGATAAAAGAGGATTTTTTGATGTGGATGTAACAAACACTGACATTACAAAAAAAGAAAGTATCAAGCGATGTGTGGAGTATGGCAGAAGATATGCAATTATGCAGAAGGGTGTGCAACCAGATTACTTGATGCCTGTAAAATTCTTGGGCGGAAATACGGAATTCAATGGATTTGCACCGAGAGAAAGTATTCGTATCAAAATGAATGGCGGCGGTATGAATTTTGTGCATGGTGGTATCAGTTTGCAGGAAATGGTTGTTCCGGTGATTGAGTATCATTATCTCCGCAATGATTCTATGGAATATAGGCGAAATAAGCAGAAATATGATACCAAGCCGGTAACGGTCAATTTACTGTCCGCAAACCGTAAAATCAGCAATATGATTTTTTCGTTGAACTTCTATCAAAAAGATGCGGTCAGTACAAATCGTGAAGCAGCAACCTATCAAGTTTATTTTACAGATGAGGACGGCAAACAGATTAGTGATATTCAGAAGATTATTGCAGATAAGACCAGCGATAACGGTGCAGAAAGAACTTTCCGTTGTCAGTTTAATTTGAAATCTCTGAAATACAGCAATACAGCTACTTATTATCTGGTAATTGCAGATGAACAGGGATTACAGCTGCCACAGCGGGAGCCATTCCAGATTGACATCGCCTTTGCGGTGGACGAGTTTGATTTTTTTAATTAATGCCGCAGGAGGAGAGAAAGATGGAGCAATTTGCAGAGGGTGAAAGTACCCGTGAAGAAATAAAGAACAAGCTCCGTCAGAACTTTGACGGTAAGATTGTTCGGAAAGACCTGACAAAGAAAATTAAAGAAGGGGCGAATGTCCCAGTGTATGTTCTTGAGTTCTTGTTGGGACAGTATTGCAGTTCAGATGATGAGACGGTTATAGAGAAAGGCGTACAGAATGTGAAGCGTATTCTTGCTGACAACTTTGTACGCCCGGATGAATCACAGAAAATTTTGTCTCAGCTGCGTAAAAAAGGAAGTCACACAATCATTGATATGGTGACTGTTCGACTGGATATGAAAAAGGATTGCTTTTTTGCAGAGTTTTCTAATTTGGGCGTTGGTAATGTACCGATTGCCGATGAATATCCAGAAAAATTTGATCGCCTGCTCTGTGGCGGTATCTGGTGTATTGTTCAGCTGGATTATGAGGTTGAAGGCGACAATAATTTTGGCATTGAGGACATTGAGGGAAATCCGCTTCGTTCCAAACAGAAAAAGCAGAAAGATATTTCACCAATTAGTATCCGTAAGCTGACACCGATCCAGATGCCGCACATTGATATTGATGAACTAAAGCAGGGGCGAACAGCTTTTACGAAAAATGAATGGTTGGATATTCTTCTTCGTTCTATCGGCATGGAGCCAGATGAATTTACATACCGTGAGAAATGGTTGCTCTTGACCCGTATGATTCCATTAGTTGAGAATAACTTTAATCTTTGCGAGCTTGGACCGAGAAGTACCGGTAAATCTCATCTCTACAAAGAGATTTCTCCGAATAGTATCTTAATATCCGGTGGGCAGACGACAGTTGCAAATCTGTTTTACAATATGGGACGCAAAACGGTCGGACTGGTCGGCTTATGGGATTGTGTAGCCTTTGATGAAGTGGCAGGTATCAAGTTTAAAGATAAAGATGGCATTCAGATCATGAAGGATTATATGGCATCCGGATCTTTTGCCCGTGGCAAAGAAGAAAAAGCTGCTACTGCGTCCATGGTATTTGTGGGAAATATCAATCAGAGTGTGGATGTGCTGTTGAAAACCTCCAGTCTGTTTGCACCTTTCCCGCAGGAAATGGGAACAGATACAGCATTTCTTGATCGTATGCACTGTTATCTTCCTGGATGGGAGATACCGAAGTTCAGACCGGAGCATTTTACCGATGATTACGGTTTTATCAGTGACTATTTGGCAGAATTCATCCGAGAGCTTCGTAAGGAGCAGTATGGAGATGCACTTGACCACTACTTCCGCTTGGGGAGAAATCTGAATCAGCGTGATACAATTGCGGTTCGTCGTATGATAGACGGTTATCTGAAGTTGATGTACCCAAATGGTGAGTTTACTAAAGAAGAACTGGAAGAAATTATTCAGATTGCATTGGAAATGCGTCGCCGTGTCAAGGAGCAATTGAAGAAGCTGGGTGGTATGGAGTTTTATGATGTGAACTTCTCCTATATAGATTTAGAAGATATGTCAGAACATTATGTTTCTGTACCAGAACAGGGTGGCGGTAAGCTGATACCGGATGGAATGTGTAACCCGGGGCAGATTTATACCGTATCCAGAGGAAAAAGCGGCATGATTGGTGTATTCCGTTTGGAAAGTCAGATGCTTCCGGGCAATGGCAAAATTGAACGGACTGGCTTAGGCAGCGATTCTAAATGCAAGGAAGCGGTGAACACGGCATTTAATTATCTGAAAGCCAACGGCAATCGGATCAGTGGCGCTATCAGTACTTCAACCAAAGACTATATCATCAACTATCAGGATTTACAGGGAATTGGTATGACAGACAAATTGGCACTTCCAACATTAATTGCACTTTGTTCGATTGCCCTTGGAAAGCCTGTTGTCAGCAACTTGGCAGTGTTGGGAGATATAACAATTAGTGGTACAATGATAAAGGTGGATGAACTTGCCAATACACTTCAGGTGTGTCTGGATAGCGGCGCAAAGAAGGTGCTGATTCCGAGTACCTCGTTTGTTGATTTCGCAAGTGTTCCGGCTGATCTGATGAGTGCATTTCAGCTGATTCCGTACCAGAGTGCGGAAGATGCGGTGTTTAAGGCATTGGGGGTAGAATGATTGAAGAAAGACTTAATTAAACTTATAGATTCACGAAAAGAAATAGAAAAAATGTTTCATCCGTTTGGTGGCGGTATGGGAACATCCTTTGAACGGATCAGTGATGTGCCTGAATTCCAAAATTGGCTTCAAGAGATAAAATTGGAATTACAGGGAATTTATGATCGAACTCATGACACTTTTGTGTGGGAAACTATCAATTTCTGTGGCAAGCGTCTGGATGGTTTTACGGAGAAAAAGTATTTTATTGAGCTTGTCGGAAAACTTCAGGCTATTAGAAAAAATATTGATAAATATTATCCGGACGAGGAGAAAGAGTCAGGATTGTCACATTCACAAGGAGGTGCTTCTGGTATGAAAAAGAAACCGCTTATATTTATAAGTCATTCTTCTAAGAATAAGGATCAAGTTGCAAAAATTGCGGATTTACTTCGTTCAATCAATTTAAGTCCTCGCAGAGATATTTTTTGTAGCTCCCTACCAGGATATGGAATACCAAATGGAGCCAATATTTTTGACTTTTTAAGGGAACGGTTCCTTAATTATGACTTGCATATTATTTTCGTACATTCGCCAGAATATTACGAAAGCCCAGTCAGCTTAAATGAAATGGGCGCAGCATGGGTACTAAGAGCCAATGCAACTTCACTTCTTCTTCCTGGTTTTGATTTTTCTGGAATGAAAGGTGTAATTGGAAGTGACTGCATTGCTATTAAGTTAGATGGTGATCGTTCAGAAGTAAAAGATCGCCTAAATCAGTTGAGACGGGAATTAGAATCAGAATTTGATATTTCAGATAATGAAGATATTATTTGGGAAGAAGCAAGGGACAAGTTCATCAGTGAAATAAATGGCGATGTATCAACCAAAAATGAGAATATCAGTGCTACACCTGCCTTAATTACAGAGGAAATGAAGCAACTCCTTAAAAAAGTGGCAGATGCACCGGGAGGGCAGATTCTGATAACTTCAGATTTGGAATCAGGTACATATATTCAAATTGGCAGCGAAGTAGTTGCTAAGGAGTATCCAGATAGACGTGAATATGCTGTTTGGGAAGAGGCGCTTAATGCTTGTTTGAAAGAAAAATATATTGAAAGAAAAAGCGAAGAAATTTGTGTAATTACAAATGCGGGCTATAAAGTAGTTGAGTGATGAAAAATACATATAGTAGAAGAGCATTAGATTAAAAAAAGAATAGTAGCTCCCCATTATTGGAATATTGTCCAGTTTTGGGGAGCATTGTATTTGCTATATTCGCCATTTTTTCTTAGGTTCATATTTCCCACACCCATCACAGGTCTGTGGCCAGTTGATTTTCCATTCAAAATATTCATCTCTGGTAATCTCACCGGATTTCAGTTCATCCATCCGAACCACCCATTCTTTCAAAAAATCATTCAGAACTCCATAGTTAAACCACATACAGACAGGAGCATGGACAGGCCAGCTATCATTGTCATGGTAGTAAACGGAAGTGTCAGCTACTTCATTGCATTTCTCACCAGGAAATTTCCGAGGGAGAAGCAGATGCAATGCTGATGGATTAAATTCATCCAGCCAGAAAAGCAGTTCCATCATTTCGGAAGCGTCACGTCCAGCGGTATCATAGAGGGTATAAGGATTAACATCAAGAGCCTTAGCCATTTTATCAACCAGATCTTTTTTTGGAACACGAACACCTTTTTCATATTGTACAATTCTATGTTGATCGGTCAGTCCGATCTTCTCTGACAATTCTTTTTGTGTCATTTTCCGGAATGTCCGGATTTTTTTTAGTTTCAGATTAAAATTCATAAAGTCACCTCTGCATTAGTCCTGATAAACATTCGTTGAAGATAGTGAAATCAAGAAATGAATAACTATTTGTCCATATTATAACACAAGATAGCATAAAATCAACAAAAAAGAGTACAAAAAAGAACCTAAAACGCATGAAGTGCTATTGACATTAGCAGTAACGGGGGATATAATGGCATTAAATCGAAATAGGTACAAAAATGTATACCTACAAAAACTTTTGATTGTTGAACCTTGAAAATTAAATGAGCTGTATGGGTGCCTTTCGGGGCTTAAAGGTAACACAGGATTCCACCGCTGTATCAGAGAGTAGTATGTGGAAACCGAAGATACTCCGGCAACGGCTGGTATGCCCCCGAAGAAGCTGCCAGTATTCAGAAAGATTTCTGATAGAGGTCAATTGTAACGTTGACACCGCCATATACAAATGGAAGCCAACACGCCGAACAGAATGGAAAATCATCGTAAGAAGTCCAAACAAAAAGTATATGTACTGACAACGGGCATAACCGCTGTCTGGGAGGTGATGCAGAAGAATACGGAGAAAAGGAGGTATGTGCATCATGAGAAAAACAACAGAGTATAAGGCTGAGAATCGTCTGACGGTAGATATTGAAGGATTAATGGCAATGTTATCCTGCGGAGAAGTAACTGCAAAGAAAATTGCAGATTATGCAGAAGCAAGAGTGATTATTGGAAGACGTGTTCTTTATAACGTGGATAAGATAAAAAGATATCTTGATGCAATGGCAGTGTAATGAAAGATGAGAAGATAAAATACAACAACTTTCCTTCGGAATGAAAAGTAAAAAAGGGAAAATATTCCTGTAAAACAGGCAAATAAAAATTAGCATTTTGCAGGAATTTACCCTTGGAAATCATAAAATATTATGTTAATCTGTGAGCAGATATCAGACAGTATATGACTGATACGGACAGGACAAAAATCATTCCGAATAACGAAAAATGAAGTGAAAGGAATGATTGATATGGCAAGAAAAGATAATAAAGGCAGAAATTTAAAAACAGGTGAATACCAGCGTCCGGATGGACGTTATGAGTATCGCTACAAGGATGAAATTACCGGAAAGCGTAATTCGGTTTATGCAGCTGATCTGGCGAGTCTGCGAGAAATGGAAAAGCAGATCAATAAGGATATGGATGATCTGCTTATTACAGATGCATCAGTCAAGAAGTTGACCGTAAATACGTTGTTTGAGCGATACATGGCAACAAAGAATATCAAGGAAAGAACGAAAAAGAATTATATCCGTATGTGGGACTATCGGATACGAAATACTTTGGGAAACATTCGTGTTGTGGATTTTAAGACATCTCACGTAAGGACGTTCTTTTCCTCATTGTCAGATGAAGGACTGGCACACAGCACGATCAAAGGTCTTTATGGTTTATTGAATCCCAGTTTTGAACTGGCAGTGGAAGACGGGATTATCCGCAAGAATCCGGTAACTGGAACACTTGGAGATTATGGGGCTCCGGCAAAGGAGAAAGAAGCACTGACACTGGAACAGCAGGAAAAACTTCTGAAGTTTGTTGAACAGAGTAATGTGTATAAGCCTTATCTTCCGATGATGCAGGTTATGTTTGGGGCTTGCCTGAGAGTGAGTGAAACCATCGGCTTAACCTGGTCAGATGTGGATATGAAGAATCGGGAGATCCATGTAGGTGGACAGCTTGTGTATTATGAAGGTGATGAAGGATATTGTTTCCATGATTCAGAAACCAAAACGGATGCAGGAATCAGAGATATTCCTATGACACAGATGGTATATGATGCGTTCCGTAAACAGAGAGAGCTGAACCTGATGCTTGGTTTGCAGAGTAATGTTGAGATCGGTGGACGTAGTGGATTCATCTTCAATACAAAGCATGGACGTCCGATCATGCCGGCGGGAGTGAACAGCTTTCTGAAAAATATTGTCAATGCCTATAATAAGAAAGAAAGCAAACTGGCAGAAGAAGAGAAGCGAGAGCCGGAGCTGATGTCACCCATTTCATCGCATACCCTTCGTCATACGGGATGTACCAGACTGGGTGAGAACAATGTCAATCCCAAAGTTATGCAGTATGTGATGGGCCATTCAGATGCACAGATCACAATGAATGTCTATAATCATATTGCTGAGAAGTCTCACGTGGAGAATGAGATGTCTAAAATGAACCTGCCGGAAACTGTACCTGCTGTGGTATAAACCAGATGTCGTTGTCGTAAAATGTGGTAAGAAAATCAGACAAATATATTTTTCAAAAGATTTGTCGTAAAAATGTGGTCAAATCAAGAAAATCGAGTGCGAAAGCAAGTGAAAAATCCCTGTGAAGCCCATAAAATCAAGGCTTCACAAAATCTTCACAAAAAAATTAGCACTCACCTCTTGACAGTGCTAATAATGCGTGCTATAGTACAGATAGAACAAAGGAAGAGAGATAAAGAATCAAAGATATGAAGCCGACAGCATTCATACAAGATTCAAACATCCGGAATCCCGAAGTTCCAGCAAACAACACCTCGGAATTCTCCGATCGTGCTAATTATAAATTTTTACCATTTGGAAGGAGATATGACTTATGATGATGCCTAGTATTTTTGGAGAAAACTTATTTGATGACTTTATGAACGATTTTTCATTCCCGACATTCCCGAATGTTGACAAAGAACTGTATGGAAAACACGCAAAGAACTTAATGAAGACAGATGTAAAAGAGACAGAGAATGCATATGAGATAGACATTGACTTGCCTGGATTTAAGAAAGATGAGATCCAGATGGAACTGAAAGACGGCGTACTTACCGTCAGTGCAGCCAAAGGACTGGACAAAGATGAGGAAGACAAGAAAGGTAACTACATTAGAAAAGAGCGTTATGCAGGCAGCATGAGCAGAAGCTTCTATGTAGGAAAACATGTAACCGTAGAGGATGTACATCCGAAATATGAAAGTGGAATCCTTTCCTTCAGTGTTCCGAAAGCAGAAGCAAAACCGGTAGAAGAGAAGAAACATTACATTTCAATCGAAGGTTAATGACAGGCAGATGCGGGAAACGATAAGTGACGGTATAGCCTGTATGGCAAAAGAGTAAACGTACCCCACAGGTGTTAAGCCTGTGGGGTACAATATCATAAAGAGAAAATAATCAGGATAACGTAAGAAGCTCACATATTCCACGAAATCCTGTTCACATAGATGAAGATGATAGAAAATAATATAGAATAAATGACGGGAGGGAGAACTATGGCGGCAAAAAGAGATTATTATGATGTTCTTGGAATCAGCAGGAGTGCGGACAAGAGTACAATAAAAAGAGCATATCGTAAACTGGCCAAGAAATACCACCCGGATACCAATGCCGGAAATGCACAGGCAGAAGAAAAGTTCAAGGAAGCGACAGAAGCCTATAATGTGCTGAGTAATCCGGAGAAAAAGAAATTATATGATCAGTTTGGCCATGCAGCTTTTGATGGCAGTGCAGGCGGCAGTGGAGCATATGGCTATGGAAACGGACCTGGCGGCGGTACTTACAGTTATACCGGACCGAATGGAAGCTTCCATGAATATCATTTCGAAGGCGGCGATATGGACGATATCCTGAAGAATATATTTGGCGGCGGATTCTCGGAAGGCAGCGGAAGCGGGTTCCATGGATTTGGCGGATTTGGAAATAGTGGCTCAGGAAGGACACGTACGTCCGGAAGAAGTTATGAAAGCAGCGGATTCGGAAATGGATTTGGAAATCATGGATTCGGCGGAGAAGGAAATTTCCGTCAGGATGGTTCCGATGTGACCGCTGAGATAGATGTGACATTTGACGAGGCTGCATTTGGAGGAGATAAAGTCATCCGGCTGTCAGACGCACAGGGCAGTAATGCAGCAGGAAAATCACTGAAAGTGCATATCCCGGCCGGCATCAGTGACGGAAAAAGTATCCGTCTGCGTGGCAAAGGAATGCCTGGACTTTCAGGAGGCAAGGCAGGAGATCTGTTGCTGAAAGTGAGAGTTGGTAAACGACCGGGATTTGAGCGAAAAGATATGGATGTATATTCAACTGTCATGATTCCGTTTACTACAGCAGTATTAGGTGGTGAAGCAGTTGTACAGACGCTTACCGGAAGGGTAGTGTGCAAGATTAATCCGGGAACACAGTCCGGAACAAAGATTCGGTTAAAAGGTAAAGGAATCGTGTCTATGAAGGATGCAGGAAGATATGGAGATCAGTATGTGACTGTTCAGATAGATGTACCAAAGAATCTAAGCAATGAGGCAAAAAGAAAATTGAAAGAATTCGAAGCTGCGTGTAAGAACGGAAGCAGAGGGGCAGCATAATTTATAAATTGTTATGCATCATTTTATCCAAAAGGATTTAGATAAAAATTCAGGAAAGGTAAAATGATGCATTTTTTCTGTATTGACGCTCACTTTGGAAAGAATTATAATAAAATAATTAGAGACAATGAATTTGTATACCCATACAGGTTATTGAAATATATGCTAAGGAGATAAGTAAGATGAGCAAGATTATTTTAACTGGTGACCGACCGACAGGACGTCTTCACGTTGGTCATTATGTAGGTTCTTTGAAAGAACGTGTAAAATTACAGAATTCAGGAGAATATGACGAGATTTATATTATGATCGCAGATGCGCAGGCATTGACTGATAATGCCGAACATCCGGAGAAGGTACGTCAGAATATTATGAACGTAGCATTGGATTATCTGGCATGCGGAATCGATCCTGAGAAATGTCACATTTTTATTCAGTCCATGGTTCCGGAACTGACAGAGTTAACATTCTATTATATGAATCTGGTAACCGTATCCAGAGTACAGAGAAATCCTACGGTAAAAGCTGAGATCCAGCAGAGAAACTTTGAGGCAAGTATCCCGGTTGGTTTCTTCTGCTATCCGATCAGTCAGGCTGCAGATATCACGGCATTCCGCGCGACAACAGTTCCGGTTGGAGAAGATCAGATGCCTATGATCGAGCAGTGTAAAGAGATTGTTCACAAGTTTAACAGTGTATATGGAGAGACTCTGACTGAGCCTGAGATCGTACTCCCATCTAACAAGTCATGCTTAAGACTTCCGGGTATCGATGGAAAGGCCAAGATGAGCAAATCACTTGGAAACTGTATCTATCTTTCTGATGAAGAAGATGTTGTTAAGAAGAAAGTAATGTCCATGTTCACAGATCCGAACCACCTGCGCGTGGAAGATCCTGGACAGGTAGAAGGCAATCCGGTATTCATTTATCTGGATGCATTCTGCAAGGATGAATATTTCGAAGAATTCTGGCCGGAATATAAGAATCTGGATGAACTGAAAGCGCACTATCAGCGTGGAGGTCTGGGTGATGTCAAAGTGAAGAAATTCCTGAACAAGGTTCTTCAGGCAGAGCTGGCACCAATCCGTGCAAGAAGAAAAGAATGGGAGCAGAAGCTTCCGGAAGTATTCGAAATCCTGAAAGAAGGAAGCAGGGTAGCTGAGGCGAAAGCAGCAGAGACATTGAAAGATGTAAAGGTTGCTATGAGAATCAACTATTTTGATGATGAAGATTTCCTGAACTAGGAATCTGCGGACAGCTGAAAAATCATTATATTGCATTTGTTAATATGAAAATAAAATCCTCAAAATACCGGATGATATGGTATTTTGGGGATTTCTTTTGTTAAGAATTGCGGTATAATAAAACTATCAGTAAAAAAAGCAAATTGTATAGATAATACGGGAGTGAAGGGGTGTAATGCTATGAAAGAGATAACGAAAGAGACACTTCTGAAAGCTATGAAATCGCGAGATGCGGGAGAGCATCCGGTATTTCGTGAATGTGAATTCAAAGACATGGATCTAAGCGGAATGGATCTGCATAATATGGACTTCACATTGAGTTCCTTTCAAAATGTAAATCTGGAACGTGTGAATTTTGAAAACTGCAGTGTGGAAAATGCATTATTCGACGGCAATTCCCTGCATGGTGCAAATTTTCAGAATGCAAATATGAAGACGGCAGCATTCCGTGGATGTGATATGCGGGAATGCAACTTCAAAGGAGCCAACCTTTACGGGGCTGTATTGGAGCATGCGAAGCTGGATGACATTCAGTCAGACGAAGCAACGCAGTGGTTCCGCATGCACTGTCCGGAGACCGGACCGATCCTTGGCTATAAGAAATGTGTGAATGACAGAGTGGTACAGCTTCTGATCCCGGCAGATGCTAAACGGACTTCGGCAACACTTCCTTCCTGCCGGTGCAGCAAGGCAAAGGTACTTTCGATAAAAAATTTTGATGAAACGGAAGAATTCGAAGAAGCCTGGTCGCTGGTCGATGAGAATTTTGTATACAGAAAAGGACAGTGGGTGGAGGTCAAAGATTTTAACGAGGACAGATGGATGGATTCCACGACGGGGATTCATTTCTGGATGAACAGAAATGAAGCACTCGGGTATTAAATCCCCTGCATTGGAAAAAGTTTACTGATAGATGAGAAAGAAAAATAAATGGAGGTGCAAAAGGCAAATGAAAGCAGACATCAGATGGTTGGATGATCCGCAGGTATTTCGTGTGAATCGTCTGGATGCACACAGTGATCATAAGTTTTATGAGAATAAAGAAGATTATAAGAAGCAGGATCAGCGGTTAAAACAATCGTTAAATGGAATCTGGAAGTTCCACTATTCAGTGAATGCATTGGAACGTCCGGCTGATTTTTATCAGAAATGGTTTAACTGTAAAAATTTTGATGAAATGAAAGTGCCACAGCATATAGAACTGGCGGGATACGATAAGATTCATTATATCAATACGATGTATCCGTGGGAAGGACATATTTACAGAAGACCGGCAGGATATGGAAAAGAAAAAGGGAAAGGTATGTTCAGCCAGGCCGAATATAATCCGGTAGGTTCTTATATCCGGAAGTTTGATCTGAATGACGGACTGAGAGGAAAGAGGATTATCTTAAGTTTTGAAGGTGTGGAACAGGCATTCTATGTATGGGTGAACGGAGAGTTCGTGGGGTATGCAGAAGACAGCTTTACGGTTTCGGAATTTGATATTACATCATATGTAAAAGATAAAGATAATCTGCTGGCAGTGGAAGTACATAAGCGCAGTACGGCGGCATTTCTGGAAGACCAGGATTTCTTCCGGTTTTTTGGTATTTTCAGAGATGTGAACCTGTACGGAATACCGGCGGTTCATGTTGAAGATCTGTGGATCCGTCCGAAGTATCATCCGGAAGATGGAAAGGCAGAACTGGAGCTGGATATCCGATTATCACAGAAAAAGAAAGAAAATAATATCCAGGGTAAAATAAAAGTTTCTTTGCAAGATATCTATAGTGATGAAAATCATGTATTACTGGATGAAACGGAGAATCTGAACAACCCGGTGATCCAGAAGAATCTTCCGGTAGAAGGATCAGTGAACAATGAGATTCAGTTCCGTTATGAATTAGAAGAATCCGTACATGCATGGAGCAATGAAGATCCGTATCTGTATGAGCTTCTGATAGAAGTTCAGAATGAAAAAGGCGAGACAGTAGAAGTGGTTCCATATCAGATTGGATTCCGTAAGATAGAATTAAAAGGCAGAAAGATGCTGCTGAATGGAAAACGTCTGATCATCAATGGTGTAAACCGGCATGAATGGAATGCCAGAAGCGGAAGATGTATTACCGAAACTGATGAGAAATGGGATATCGAATGTATCAGACGCAATCATATCAATGCAGTCAGAACCTGCCATTATCCGGATCATATTTCATGGTATTACAGATGTGATCAGGCGGGGATCTATCTGATGGCAGAGACAAATCTGGAGACACATGGATCGTGGCTGAAACAAGGTGTGATTGAACCGTCGTGGAATGTTCCGGGAAGTATCGGATGCTGGAGAGGATGTACATTAGACAGGGCAGTATCGAACTTTGAATCATTTAAGAATCATGTGTCGGTACTCTTCTGGTCACTTGGAAATGAATCGTATGCCGGTGATATCCTGGTGGAGATGAACCGTTACTATAAAGAAAAAGATCCGGACAGACTTGTGCATTACGAGGGCGTGGCAGAGAACCGGCCTTATGAGGATTTAATTTCTGATATGGAGAGCCAGATGTATGCTCCGCCGGAGAAGATAAAAGAATATCTGGAAAATAATCCGAAGAAACCATTTATCTTATGTGAATATATGCATGATATGGGAAATTCTCTGGGAGGAATGGAATCTTATATCAGATTACTGGATCAGTATGAGGATTATCAGGGAGGCTTCATCTGGGATTATATTGATCAGGCACTGTTCGTGAAGGATGAAGTGACAGGACGTGATGTATTGCGTTATGGTGGTGACTTTGATGACAGGCCATCGGATTATGAATTTTCGGGAAATGGAATTTTATTTGCGGACAGAACGGAAAAGCCGGCAATGCAGGAGGTGAGACATTACTATGGATTACGCAGATAGAGGAAAATTAGGAATTGTGTATGGAGATGTAACACTTGGAGTACACGGAGAAGACTTTCATCTGATCTTTTCTTATCAGACAGGCGGTCTGGAATCCATGGTAAAGCATGGAAAGGAATGGCTGTATCGCACACCGAAGCCGACATTCTGGAGAGCAACCACAGACAATGATCGTGGAAATGGATTCCCGTTTAGAGCCGGTATGTGGATGACTGCCGATATGTTCCAGAAATGTGTGGATATCCAGGTACGGATAGACGGAACCAAGATAGAAAAACCGAGCGCACCGGTAAATAATAAATATTCGGATAAAGAAACTGCGGAACGTGTGGAAGTTATATTTACATATGAGACATTAACTGTTCCGTCAACACAGGTAAAGGTATCGTATCTGGTATTTGCTGATGGAAATGTCAGAGTAAGAGCGCACTATTACGGGAAAGAGGGAATGCCGGAGCTCCCTGCATTCGGTATGCGCTTTGTCATGCCGACAAAGGCAGACGGATTCGTTTATGAAGGATTATCGGGTGAGACATATCCGGATAGAAAAGCCGGGGGTATTCACGGAATTTATGAAGTAGAGGGTCTTCCGGTTACACCGTATCTGGTTCCGCAGGAATGTGGCATGCATATGGATACCGAGTGGGTGACAGTGAAGAGAAGTACGGTTTTGGATAACCGGAATCGTCATATAGAACAAAGTGGACTTACATTCCGGGCGGGCAGTGAGATCAATCATTCCACGTTTGCATTTTCATGTCTTCCTTATACTGCAGAAGAACTTGAGAATGCAACGCATCAGGAAGAGCTGCCGCCGGAAAGAAGAACGGTACTTTGTATCTATGGAGCGGTCCGTGGTGTAGGCGGAATCGACAGCTGGGGCTCTGACGTGGAAGAACAGTACAGGATTCCTGGAAATAAGGATATTGAAGTAGAATTTATAATGTAGATCTGCTTTTCAGGTAATTATCAGATGTGTATCGATACTTCGCTTGGTGAAGACTACGTGCTCAATACCGTACTGGATCTGGTGAAGAATGTAAATCGCCGTGTATCCGAAAGCAGAGCAGAATAAGAATTATCTCCTGAAAACTTGACATGAATATATGGATGCGATAGATTAATTTATGGATTTGAGAGTATGAAGGAGAGAAACATATGAATTTACATGAATTCCTTATTGTGTGTCCACTGGTATTTCTTGCCGGATTTGTCGATGCGATTGCCGGAGGTGGCGGATTGATCTCATTACCGGCATATATGTTCGCAGGGATTCCGGTACACCATGCGATTGCGACAAATAAATTATCATCAGCGACTGGAACAGCGGTGTCGACATGGCACTTGGTGAAGAGCAAATGTGTTGACATATTTTTAGTCCCGGGTACGGTAGCCTGTGCATTTGTGGGTTCAATTGCGGGGGCGAACCTGGCGCTGATCATCAGTGACAAAGTACTTAAGACGGTACTGGTATTTGTGCTTCCTGTTGTTGCATTCTGTGTATTGCGGGACAAGGATCTGAAACCGGTGATACCGGAAGGATTTACCAGAAAAAAACAGTATCTGATCATGGCAGCATGTTCTTTTGTGATCGGCATCTATGATGGATTCTACGGACCGGGAACCGGAACATTTTTACTGCTTGCATTTACCAAATTAGGAAAGCTTGATATGGAGAAGGCAACCGGTAATGTGAAGGTCGTCAATCTGACATCGAATATATCGGCATTGATCACATTTATTCTTGCAGGAAAGATTCTTTGGGTGCTGGGACTTTCGGCGTCGGTATTCAGCATTGCCGGACATTATCTTGGCGCACATATGGTTGTGAAGAACGGCGTAAAGATCATTAAGCCGATCATCCTGCTGGTGTTGGCGTTATTGCTGATCAAGATTGTCCTGGGAATATAAAAATGAATGAAATCCTTAAAGTGGAGTGATATGAAAAATCTTTTGCTTTAGGGATTTTTTTATTGTTATATGTTTGAAAGGAACTGTCAGTTTTTTGAGATTCTGTATATGAAGATAATTGTGCCAAGTTCCTGAAAATAGAGTATAATAAAAGAAAATGTATAACGAATGCAAGGAGGATTCTATCATGACAGAAGACACAAGAAAATTCGTAGAAGAGAAGACAAAGGAAATATTAAATGCAGGTTCATGCTGTCCGGAATTAAAAGAGATGGCAGAAAAATGGCTGGCAGCAGAAGGAACTACAGATGAAAAGGCCGTGACAGAAGCATATCTTCAGGAATTATCTGAGGATGTACTGCCAATTGATGCACTGATCAGCTTTGCTTCATCTGAAAAAGGAGCAGAGGTATTCGGAGCAGAACAGGCAAAATCTATGGCAGAAGCCGGAAAGGCATCTAAAGCGAACGGCGGTAAATATTGTATCTGCCCGGCGTGCAGTGCAGGCGGAGCAATCCTGGATAAGAAAAATGAAATACTTTAAATTGTCATGTATTTGAAAGAAACTGTCGGCGGCAGGGTATGTGTTTGGAAAGAAGCTTTTGAGTTGGGAGGGAGAATTTTTTAATTTTCCCTCCCAAATTTAGTGTATTGCAGTAAAAGAGTTCACAGTGTATAATGTACCCATGATTTTTAGAAATGAGGTACAACATGGAAAATCCAAATAGAAACTTTAAATCCCAGACCTGTGAAGATTTCATAGAAGTCCTTGCAAGTAAAGCAGCTGTTCCGGGCGGCGGCGGGGCATCGGCGTTAGCCGGAGCCATCGGGATCGCACTTGGTAATATGGTCGGAAGTCTGACTGTAGGAAAGAAGACCTATGCAGATGTAGAAGAAGAGATCATCGAATGCAAAAAACAGGCAGATGAGATTGCAAAAGAATTTTTAGAACTGATGGATAAGGATGCGGAAGCATTCGAGCCGCTCAGTAAGGCGTATGGACTTCCGAAGTCTACGCCGGAAGAGCTTGCCAAAAAGGAAGAGATTATGGAAGAGGCGCTGAATACGGCATGTAGTGTTCCGATTGAGATTATGAAGACCTGTGCCAGAGGCATTGATCTGGTAGAAGTATTCGCTGCAAAAGGAAGCCGGATTGCATTAAGTGATGCGGGAGTCGGAGCAACACTTTTAAAATCCGCAATGCAGGGGGCTTCACTGAATGTATATATTAATACAAAATCAATGAAAGACAGAAGAAAAGCAGAAGAGCTCAATCATCTGGCAGATTCCCTGCGGGAAGAATACGAAGCAAAAGCAGACCGGATATTTGCGGAAGTAAACAGCCGTATCCGGTAAAATCCAGTGAGATAAAGACGGATAAACCGGAAATGTCCGGAGAAAATACAAAATAAAAGGAAAGCAGCAGGAAAAATGGCAAAATTACTATTAGGAAAAGAAGTAAATGCTTCTATCAATGAAGAAATCAAAGCAAAAGTAGAAACTTTAAAAGCACAGAATATCACACCGACACTTGGAATTATCCGTATCGGTGAAAGAGAAGATGACATCGCATACGAAAGAGGCGCAACAAAACGCTGTGAGACACTGGGAGTAGCATATGAGAAATTCCTTCTTCCTGCAGATGTAGAAGAAGAAGAGGTATTAAAGACGATCGACCAGGTAAATAAAAGTGAAAAAATCCACGGAGTTCTGTTATTCAGACCGCTTCCGAAGCATCTGAATGAAGACAAGATCGTGAATGCACTGGCCGTAGAAAAGGATGTAGACGGAATTACCGATCTTTCCATGGCAGGTGTGTTCATGGGAAAAGATATGGGATATGCACCGTGTACGCCGAGTGCCTGCATGAAGGTACTGGATCATTATGGAATTGACTGTACCGGTAAGAAAGTGGTAGTTATCGGAAGAAGTCTTGTAGTCGGAAAACCTGCAGCGATGATGCTGATCAAGAAGAATGCGACCGTAACCGTCTGCCATACCAGGACGGTGGACATGCCATCTGTAGTAAAGGAAGCAGATATCGTAGTTGTAGCGGCCGGAAAAGCAGGAGTGATCGATGGAAGCTATCTGCGAGAAGGACAGATCGTGATTGATGTAGGAATCAATGTGAATGAAGAAGGAAAGCTCTGCGGAGATGTGAATTTTGAAGAAGCAGAGAAGATTGTGGAGGCAATCACACCGGTCCCAAGAGGCGTCGGCGGAGTGACGACTTCAATTTTGCTGGAACATGTGGTAGATGCCGCGATTGCACAGAACAGGTAAAGAGAAGCCGGGGATTATATCGCTGGTCTGAAAAATGACAATAAAAGGATGGTAACCTTTATGTGTAGCCGGAAAGTTATGGCAGAAGCCTTGATTTTCCGGCTTTTATTCCAGTCCGGGTAGCCAGCTTAGTGAATTAAGTAGAAAAAAATTACCAGATCCCCATTACATGCTGCATTCCAAGGCTCACAATTGTAATTCCAACCCAACAGCAGGCACCCAGCAGAAGTGGTTTTCCTCCGGATTTAATAAGCTTCACAACATTACTGTTAAGCCCGATTGCGGCCATAGCCATAATGATAAAGAACTTCGATAATTCTTTTAACGGAGCAAATACGTCAGCGCTGACACCCATACTCATACATACTGTTGTGATGATAGCTGCAATGATGAAGTATAAGATGAACATAGGAAATGCTCTCTTCAGGCTGAATTTGTTTGCGGAAGAATCAGCAGTTCCGGCTTTTGAGGCAGATCTTGCACGGATCAGGGATAATACCAGTGTGATCGGAATAATTGCCAGTGTACGTGTAAGCTTTACCGTAACAGCAGTATTCAGTGTCTCGCTTCCAAGGTTCCACATACTGTCCCAGGTAGAGGCGGCAGCCGTTACGGAAGAGGTATCATTGATCGCAGTTCCTGCGAATAATCCGAAAGATCCACCGCCTGTTGTGTCAAAACCAAGTGCGCTTCCAAGTACCGGGAAAAGTACGGCTGCAATGACGTTGAAGAAGAAGATAACGGAAATTGCCTGTGCAACTTCGGTATCATCTGCATCAATGACCGGTGCGGTGGCAGCGATCGCAGATCCTCCGCAGATGGAAGAACCGACACCAACCAGGATGGAAGTGTTAGAAGGTACTTTGATAATTTTACGGAGCAGCCATGCGATGATCAGGGAAGTACTGATGGTACATACGATGATCGGGAGTGACTGTTTTCCGGTCTGTAAGATGACGCCAAGGTTCATTCCGAATCCAAGCAGGACAACTGCTGTCTGCAGAATAATCTTAGAAGTCCATTTGATTCCTGATTCGGCTTTTCCTTTGTTCGTCCACACTAAAGTGATCAGCATTCCGGCAAGGATTGCGATGACAGGGCCGCCAACAACTGGGAATGTCTTTCCAAGAAGCCAGGAAGGTACGGCAATCACAAAACAAACCAGTATACCGTTTAGGTTTTTTTTCAAAAAATTCATGTTTTTTCCTCTTTCTCATTTTTTTGTTAGTTCATACAGGTTTCCAATTAGAGATTATAACACTGGTAAACGATAATAAAAAATTATATAATATTATTGAACGATAATAAAAAATTATTGACAGATATGAAAGAGAATTAATAAAAATCATTTGTGAAAATCAAATTGACAATGAAGGGAAGAAAATTATGCTGGATTTTAGAACAGATACATTTCTTACGGTATGTGAGACGATGAACTTTACAGAGGCAGCAAAAAGATTACATATTACACAGCCGGCGGTTTCGCAACATATTCGTTTCCTTGAAAAGGAATATAATACCAGATTGTTTTCTTATTGTAATAAACAACTGTATCTGACGCCTGCAGGGGAGATACTCAGAAAACGTCTGATGACAATGAAAAATGATCAGCTGGCAATTATGAATGAGATAAGAAATGAATCCCATAAGATGGAATCTCTTTCTATAGGGGTTACAATGACGATCGGAGAATATGCAATTGTAGATAAAATAGCAGATTTTCTGATCGGTCATCCGGAGATGAATGTACACATACATTATGGAAATACAACACAGCTATTAACATTGCTGGATGAAGGAATTATTAATCTGGCACTTGTAGAGGGGAATTATCCGAAGGAAAATTATGAACATAAAAATTACAGTACTGAAGAATATATAGCAGTTTGTGCCAGAGATCACATATTTGAAGTAAAATCTCCGGAAACGATGCAGGAACTGGTGAAGGAGCGCCTGCTTGTACGTGAACCGGGATCCGGGACAAGGAATATTTTAGAAGAGTTACTTCTTGCAAGGGGAATGGGGATAAAAGATTTTCTTCACTATACAGAAGTGGAAAATATGCATACAATTATCGGGCTTTTAAAAAGAGATTGTGGAATTTCATTTATGTACAAAATTGCGGTAGCGGATGAACTTAAGAACGGAACATTGAAAGAAATCAGGCTTTCAGATTTTAAAATGCAGCATGATTTTGATTTTATCTGGGAAAAGGGCAGTATTTATACAGAAAAATATATTGGAATATGTGAGGAACTTCTGAAAAAGTACTGATATTGGCAGGGGAAGGCATTCTATTACATTATTATCTGTGCTGCACCGGAGAAAAGTGTTACGGAGATGATGAAGTCATCCTTACAGGAATAATTCATATGCATAAATGCCAGAGCATTACCGTTTACAGAAATGCTGATTTCTGTTAATCTGAAAGCAGAAATCAGGAGGGATAAGAAGTATATGATGACAAGAGAGGAAGCATTAGCATACGGAATGTCATTTTATAATGTATATGAAGAAAAGCCATTTCGTGATCCGAACTGGCAGCTGGTGCGGATTAAAGGAAGTAAAAAAACATTTCTGTGGATATATGAACGGGAAGGCTATATCAATCTGAATGTCAAAGTGAATCCGGAGTGGAGAGACTTCTGGCGCTCGGCGTATGAGTCAGTGACGGCCGGATATCATCTGAATAAAGAACACTGGAATACGATCATTCTGGATGGGACCATTCCGGAAGAAGAGATCAAAAGAATGATCGCAGAAAGCTATGATCTGGTTACGGACAGTCCGACAAAGAGAATCTATGAAGCAGTGAAGCGTATTCCAAAAGGACATGTGGCAACTTATGGGAAGATTGCAGAGATGGCAGGAGAACCCAGGATGGCAAGAGCCGTGGGCAATGCATTGCATAAGAATCCGGATCCGGAACATATTCCATGCTTCCGTGTAGTTAATGCAAAAGGAGAACTGGCCGGAGCATTTGCATTTGGAGGCCAGAATGTGCAGGCAGAACTTCTTCGGGCGGATGGAGTCGAAGTGATAAACGGAAGGGTAGATCTGGAAAAATACGGAATATAATTGACAATGCATTTCCAGAGAGGGCAAAAGGTGCTCAGGATGAGGCCTTTCTGCATGGTTATACCGTATTATTTGGAAGTACTGATAATAACTATATACAGGAAGAAAAGTTTTTGGATGCATTAAAAGCAAAGATGGTGGACGGTATTATATACGTCAGTTTCAATCCTGCAACAAGTGAAAAACTTCTGGAAAACATAACGGTTCCGGTGGTTTTTATGGACAGAAAGATAAAGAAAAGGGAGAATATGGGAAGTGTTCTGATCGATAAATTTTCTGCAATGAAGGATGTAGCGGCATATATTGCCGGAAAAGGCTGCAGACAGCCGGCGTATATTACAGCAGATATCTCGATATCGCCAAGCAAAGAACTTGGGAAAAAATTCCGGAAGACATTAAGATCATGGGATTTGATGATATTTACATTTCGAAATATCTGAATCCGAAACTTACTGCGGTCAGACAGGATGCGTATGAGATGGGAAGACAGGCAGCTGGAATGCTGATCAGATATATAGATCAGGGAATGCCGCTTACAGACAGGATCCTTCCATATGAGATTATGGAGCGTGGAACTCTGTATAATATGAAAACGTTTAACCAATTTACTTAAAGGAGGATATACACATGAAATATCGTAACGTAGGAAAAGCAGGAATCAAAGTCAGTGAGATTGCACTTGGAAGCTGGATGACAGATCTGAAAGAAAGTTCCGAGGAAGATGTGGCAAAAGAAGTTGTAAAACTTGCCTATGAGAATGGAATTAATTTCTTCGACTGTGCAGATGCATATTCAGGAGGAGCAGCTGAAAGGTTCTTCGGAGAAGTGTTAAAAGAATTCCCGAGAAAAGATCTGGTGATCTCAAGCAAGGTCTATTTCCCGACAGGAGATGGCGTGAATGATAGAGGACTTTCCAGAAAGCACATTATGGAAAACTGTGAGCAGTCTCTGAAAAATATGAACTTAGATTATCTGGATCTGTATTATTGCCATCGCTATGATGAGAACACAGATCTGGAAGAGACACTTCGTGCGATGAGTGATCTGGTTGCTCAGGGAAAGGTGCTGTATTACGGTGTAAGTGAAGAATGGGGAAGTGCAAGAATTGAAGAAGCACAGAAGATCATTGATAAGCGTGGTTTATATCCAATCACAGTGATCCAGCCACAGTACAATATGGTAGACCGCTATATTGAGCATGAGATCATGGGAACTTGCAGAAAATACGGAATCGGTATCACTTCATTTTCACCGTTGTCGCAGGGACTTCTGACCGGTAAATATAAAAAAGGACAGCCATATCCGGAAGGATCCCGTGCAACACATCAGGCAGACAAACAGATCAATAATCTGCTGACGGATGAAAATCTTGCAATTGTGGATGAACTTTCCAAAGTGGCAGATGATCTGGGAACAAATGTAGCAATCCTGTCACTGGCATGGATTCTGAAACACCCGGAGATCAGCTGCGTGATCGCAGGGGCAAGCAAGCCGTCGCAGCTTGAGAATAACCTCAAAGCTGTTGATCTGGAGATTCCGGATGATGCGATGGAACGGATTGAGAAGATTCTTGGATTCCAGAGATTTGAACGCCATGTAGGATAATACTGATATAAATGCATAGAGGCGGGGAAAAGTTATTTTCCCCGCCTTTAATCGCCATGCAAATGTGTAACAATGAAATAAGTTCTTGACAAATTTTGAAATCTGCATATAATTATCAATGGTAATTAACAGAGGTAATTATTTGGATTACTGTTTATTAACAGAATTTTATGAATGCATTGCAATATCAAGAGAATGGTAAGCAATAATTGTATGATGATTATATAAGGAGGACAAAATATGACAAGTGAAATCATAAAAAGGATGTTCGACGCATGCTATCAGGCAAAACGGACCCGGGATATGCTCCCGCCGCTGCCGGAAGGTGTCAGAGCATCCTTTATTCAGTATCTGGATGTGATTCAGTCATTGGAAAGAAAGGGCATACAGGTAAAAGTATCGGATCTCAGCGATGCAATGGAGCTTCCAAGACCGGGTGTTACAAGAACGGTCAAAGAAATGGAAGAAAAAGGATATCTTCAGAAGATTGCTTCCGAAGAGGATGGACGTGTCACATACATTACTGTTACGAAAAAAGGCTCAGAATTGTCACAGAAATATGACGAACAATATTTTGACAGCCTGCTTCCATATATGGAAGAAATACCGGACGAAGATGCAGAATGCATGATACAGACGATCGAAAAATTCTATCAGATCATGTGTGAAAGGAGGAAACACTACGATGAACGATAAGGCAGATTTTACACAGGGAAGCATTCTTAAGAAACTGATTGCATTTATGATGCCGGTGCTGGGAGCACTGATTCTTCAGGCGGCATATGGAGCAGTGGATCTTCTGGTGGTCGGAAGATTTGGTTCGACATCAGGACTTTCGGCAGTGTCCACAGGAAGCCAGGTATTGAATCTTGTCACTTTCGTAGTGATTCAGTTTGCGATGGGAATCACGGTTTTGATAGCAAGGTATCTGGGCGAAAAGAGACCGGATCAGATAGGTTCGGTTATTGGCGGCTCGGCAGTTGTATTTACTATGATTGCAGCCTGCTTATTTATCGTTATGGTAGGATTTGCACATCCGATCTCAGTACTGATGCAGGCTCCAAAAGAAGCAGTTGATCTGACATCAGTATATGTGCGTATCTGCGGAGGCGGTATCTTCTTTATCGTCGCATACAACCTTTTATCCGCAATTTTCCGTGGATTGGGAGATAGTAAATCTCCGTTACTATTTGTATTTGTTGCATGTATCGTGAACGTGATCGGAGATCTGGTACTGGTGGCAGGACTTCACATGGATGCAGCAGGTGCGGCGATCGCAACGGTTACAGCACAGGCACTCAGCGTAGTATTTGCCGTAATCCTTCTGATCAAAAAGAAACTTCCATTTAAGATTACCAGAAAAGATTTCAGCCTGAACAGCCAGTGTAAGAAATTTCTGAAGATTGGGCTGCCGCTTGCACTGCAGGAGTTTTTGACACAGATGTCCTTCCTGGCACTTTGTGCATTCGTAAACCGGCTTGGTCTGGAAGCTTCTTCAGGTTACGGTGTTGCATGCAAGATCGTCAACTTTGCGATGCTGGTACCAAGTGCGCTGATGCAGTCGATGGCATCTTTCGTATCCCAGAACATCGGAGCAGGAAAGACGAAACGTGCGAAGAAATCCATGTTCACCGGAATCGGTGTCGGCCTGGTTGTGGGATGCATGGTATTCTTACTGGTGATGTTAAAAGGCGATATGCTCGCAGGATTCTTTACGACAGATGCAGCCGTTATCCAGAAAGGCTATGCATATCTGAAAGGATTTGCACTGGAGACAATCGTGACAGCGATCCTGTTCAGTATGGTCGGATACTTCAATGGTAATAATAAGACGGTCTGGGTAATGACACAGGGATTGATCCAGACCTTGCTGGTACGTCTTCCATTTGCATATGTCATGAGTATCCAACCGGATGCGAGCCTTACGAAGATTGGTCTTGCGGCGCCGGTATCGACGATGGTGGGAATTGTGCTGAATGTTGGATTTTATATTTATCTTGGAAAGCAGGAGAAGAAAATAAGTAAAAAATAAAAATATTATTGTGATTATGATAAAATATAGATAATAAAAATGAAAGGAAGAAATGATTCAAATTCGACCAGTTTCTGATTTAAGAAACAAATTTCCTGAAATTGAGACAATTGTAAATAGTGGGAATCCTGTGTATTTAACGAAGAATGGTTATGGTTCTATGGTAGTTTTAAGTTTAGAAGAGTATGCAAGTCTTACTAACAATGTAGAAATGAAACTTGATGAAGCAGACAGGCAGGCGGCAGCAACTGAGGAAAGACTTTCTCATGAAAGTGTATTTAAGAATGTAAGGAGCGTGATACATGGAAAATAAATCGTATCAACTTCGTTATCTTCCGATGTTTGAGACGGATGTGAGTTCAAAGGTTTTACAATAATTTTTCGGGGAAAATACCAGAAAAAATTTATTTGACTTTTGGAAAAACAGGAAATATAATAGTCACAAACGAGTAGCGAGTAAGCGTAAATCCAGTTTACCTGCTGCTCGTTTTTTATTTGTTAAAACATAATATTTGTCATGAAAAAGTGTGTAGCCTGTCAGCGTAAGTCCAACTTATACGACAGAGCTGCATTTTTTGTGCAGAAAAGGGAGGAATGAAAACAAAATGGAAGAAAGTAACAAGATGAAAGACATGCCGGTAAATAAGCTGATGATCCAGATGGGAATCCCCATGATTTTATCTATGGCATTACAGGCGGTTTATAACATTGTAGACAGTGCGTTTGTGGGAAATATGAAAACGGGCAGTGAAGCGGCACTAAATGCACTGACTTTAGTATTTCCGGTGCAGATGCTGATGGTTGCAGTGGGAATCGGAACCGGTGTAGGAACTAATGCACTTCTTGCAAGAACACTGGGACAGGGAAACAGTAAGAAAGCAGCAAAGGTAGCAGGAAACAGTCTGTTCCTTGGTGTGATTATTTATGTGGTATGTCTGTTATTTGGAATTTTTGGAGTGAAAGCATATATTTCATCTCAGACCATAGATGCAGAAGTACTTGAAATGGGAGTCAGTTATCTGAGGATATGCTGTGTGATTTCTTTTGGAATCATTTTCTTTTCACTATTTGAAAAATTACTCCAGGCGACAGGACGATCTCTTTATTCCACAATCGGACAGGTAGTCGGAGCTGTTGTAAATATCATTCTTGATCCAATTATGATCTATGGTATCGGTCCGGTTCCAGAAATGGGAGTAAAAGGTGCAGCTTATGCGACAGTAATTGGTCAGATAGCATCTGCAGTTTTACTGCTTGTTTTCCAGATAAAGCTGAATAAAGAATTTGAGCATGATGTGAAATACATGAAGCCGGATGTAGGCATTATAAAAGAAATCTATGCGATTGGCCTTCCGGCCATCATTGCACAGGCATTGATGTCTATTATGGTATATGTAATGAATCTGATTCTGAAATTCAATCCATCTGCACAGACAGCTTATGGATTATTCTATAAGGTTCAACAGTTTGTGCTGTTCCTCGCATTTGGACTCAGAGATGCAATCACACCGATCATTGCATTTGCTTATGGAATGAGAAGCAAGAAGAGAATCCAGGATGGAATCAAATATGGTCTGATCTATACGGTTGCATTGATGATTCTGGGTATTGCAATCACAGAGATTTTCCCAGGGGCATTTGCGACGCTGTTTAATGCCGGACAGTCGAGAGCATATTTTATCAGTGCAATGAGAGTCATTTCTTTAAGTTTCTTGTTTGCAGGAATTAATGTTGCTTATCAGGGAATCTATCAGGCAGTGAACAGTGGTATGGAATCACTGGTTATCTCACTTCTGAGACAGCTTGTAATTATCTTACCACTGGCTGGAATTTTTTCTATATTTGCCAGAAATGGTCAGATGGGAGTTGCGTTAATCTGGTGGGCATTCCCGATCACGGAAGTGATTGCATGTCTGGTGGGATATGTATTCTTAAAGAGAATCAGAAAAAACAAGGTTTTGAAGTAAGGAGGAAACAGGAATGGTAAAACGAATCATTACGATCAGCAGAGAATTTGGAAGCGGCGGACGTTTCATCGGCGAGGAAGTGGCAAAGAAGCTGGGAATTGCTTATTACGATAAAAATATCATCAATCAGATAGCGGAAGAATCAGGACTGTCACCGGATTATATTCAGGAAAGTGCCGAATTATCGCCAAAGAAAGGACTGTTTGCCTATGCATTTGCCGGACGGGATATCACGGGAAAATCTTTGGAAGATATGGTATATGAAGCACAGAGAAAGGTGATTCTGGAACTTGCGGATAAGGAATCTTGCGTTATTATAGGAAGAAATGCAGATTTTATACTGAAAGACAGGGATGATGTGCTGAATGTGTTTATTCATGGAGATATGCCGGAAAAGATACAGCGCATCAGCAGGTTATATCATGTCAGTGAGCAGGAGGCTGTAAAGCTGATAGCAGATACAGATAAAAGGCGCATGACAAATTATAACTTTTATACCGGGCAGAAGTGGGGAAAGGCCAGCAATTACACGTTGTGTCTGAACAGTTCACAGCTTGGATATGGCAGATGTGAAGCGGTTATTATGGAGTGCAGATAGATCTGTGAGGACAGAAAAGTAACCGGGGCTAATGAAGATAATTTAAAAATGATTTCCAAATTGAAAAGGAGAAGGATATGACTACGGAAAAAAGAAAACATCTTGCAGCATGGTTTAGCATCATCTTTATATTCGTGACATTGGCTTCTCTTTTCTATATTGTCAAAGAAGATTGTTATCCATACTTGCCGGAACACCGGTTGGCTCGACTATCGTGGCTGCAGATATGGCAGCATTCTTTATCAGTTGTGTAGCAGGACGGATGATGGGGAGAAGATGATATGAGAAGAAAAAAATGGATTATTCTTGGCGTTTGTATGCTCTTTTGTATGATAAATATAGCTGGATGTGTAAAAAAAGAAAGCAAGAAGATTACTACAGGCTCTTCCGTGGATAAAATTGTAAAGGAAAAGACAGAAAAAAAGAAACTCAGAATACAAAACGTAAAGAAACGAAAAAACAGCAGGAAGAGAAAAGCCAGGAATCGAAGGGACAGGGAGGGCAACAGACACCAGGCAGTGATGTTGATTATGACCTTACAAATATGAATAAAGATATGGTCTATGCTGCTTTTTATCAGCTGATGGTAGAACCAGATAAATATATTGGAAAGACACTTTGCATCGATGGCTTATATTATACTGGACAAAACGAAAAAACTGGAACATACTATCATTATAGCATTATAAAAGATGCACTGGCCTGCTGTTCACAGGGACTGGAGTTTGTCTAGGGAGATGTGTTACATGTATATTCGGATGAATATCCCAAAGATGAGACAGAGATAGAGGTAAAGGGAACATTTAAAACGTATAAGGAACCGGGAGACGATACATTATACTGTCACCTTGTGAATTCAGAGATGCAGGTAAAATAAAAAATGAAAAGATGATAAGAATGAAACAGGTTGCAACGAAGATAACGGAATATGTAAAGAAAAGCAAAAGAGCAAAATTATATGGAGTATTTGGTCTGATATATCTGATTGCAGTTATATTTGTCATGAATGATGCATGGCTGTATCAGACACCAATTGCAAAACTTACAAAAGTAGAGACAAGCATAGCAGGAGAGAATAAAAGCACCCGCGGAACACAGGAAATCAAATATAAGCAAAAAATCCGGGGTGTGATATTAAATGGAACGAATAAGGGGAAAATCGTTGATTTTTCTAACGAATATACCTATACAGGAATGTTAAAACAGAAATATCACAAAGGGGATAAAGTATTGCTGAACGGGTCTGAAAGTAATGTGGGATCCAGTATACAGAGCGTAAAAAGAGATACAGAACTTGTTGTTTTGCTTGGACTTTTAATATTTGCACTGATGACAATCGCAGGAAAGAAAGGCGTGCTCACGATTATAACGGTTGGAATCAATATTGTGATATTTTCAGTAGGATTTTTAAAAAGCGGTGATGATGCGGATGTTGTAGCAATCTGTAATAAAATGGTACTCTTCTTTGCAATTGCTACATTGATCGGATTAAATGGACTTCACAGGAAAACATGGGCGGCCTTATTGTCAACACTATGTATACTGGCAATGATCATGGGAATATTTGAGGTAGTGATCAGTCATACCGCAGAACTGGATTATTCTACGATGGAATATTTGGGAAGCATTGATAATCCGGATGAGATTTTTCATGCGGAGATCCTGTTATCCGGACTTGGAGCAATCATGGATGTTGCAGTGGCAATTGCGGCAGCTTTGAGTGAAATTGTTACGAAGCGGCCAGAAGTTACATTCCGGGAGTTATTCCGGTCCGGAAGAGAGATTGGATATGATATTATGGGAACGATGATCAATGTATTGTTATTCGTGTTTGGCTGTGGCCTGATTCCGATGTGTGTGATCAGGATGAATAACAGTGTCCGGTTTATGACGATCATCAAATTACATATTCCGTGTGAATTATGCAGATTCTTCATAGAGAGTATTGGAATTGTACTGGCAATACCAGTATCTATCCTGATCACATCTGTGATAATGAAATTAACGATAAGAAAGGTGAAGAAGATATGTTGATGATACTGGGATTCATCCTGTTATTTTTGATCATGATTATTGGCGGGGACAGAGGTGTGATATCATTGATATCACTGGTTGGAAATATGCTGCTGCTTAGCCTGGCTATCTGGCTGATGGCAGCGGGAGCACCGGTACTTCTGGTTACGGTCGGAGTAGGAATCATCATTTCATGTGTCACATTATTTTATCAAAATGGTACCAATGAAAAGACGAAGAGTGCATTTACAGCCGTATTGATTACAATGGCGGTCTTGTTCTTCTTTATCTATATGGTGGTGTGGAGAAGTGAGGCAGGAGGACTGAATGAAATACAGGCTGCGGAAGATGATGTATTATATTACAATATGAATCTGGATATTAATATGAGAAATGTTGCGACAGCTGTGATCATACTCAGCACGTTAGGTGCTGTGTTAGATATGGCACTTACGGTTACCACTTCCGTTTACGAGGTCAGTATTCACAAACCGGAGATGAAACTGACAGAACTTGTAGAAAGTGGAATGCAGATCGGAAGAGAAGTAATCGGGACAACGGTGAATACATTGTTATTTGCGTATCTTGGAGAATCACTATTATTATTTTCTTATCTGAAGATGCAGGATTATACACTGGAAACATTATTAAATTCGAAAATATTGTTCCAGAATTGTGTATCAATGATATTTGGTGCGATCGCCTGTGTAGTGGTGATGCCGGTTGCGGCGGTATTGGTGGGAAAACGTATTAATATCGTATAATTGCTTCTAATTTTCCGTATTATAAGCAAAAGGCAGCAGATATTTTGCTTTGATTTTTCCTGGTTTCCTGTCATTAACACCGACATAGATGTTCCCACTTTCACATAGTATGGCGGATCCTACAGTATGATTTTGATCTTTTTCGTCATAATTTGAATGTATAGTCTTTTGGGCTTTTTCGATTAATGCATGATCCTGCACGGTTAAAGGACATATCCAAGGTCAACATTTTATGATTATTTTGATGACATTTATGATCTGATGGATTATTGCTGGATTGCAATTATGAAAGACATGGATATGGAAAAATGTTTTTTGGCGAAGGAGCAATTAAGCAAAGAGGAAGCATTACAGGCGGTTTGCTTTTTGCTTGGCAGTGTCGAAAGGGAGGCTCACAGAAAATGATTTTGTATTTCAGTGCAACAGGAAACGGGAAATATATTGCAGAACAGATTGCGGAGAAAACAGATGAAAAATGTATGTCTATCGTAGACTGCATCTGTGAGGATAAGTATTGTTTCTCCAATGAAAAAATATTTGGAATGGTGGTACCGACTTATTTCTGGCGTCTTCCACGGATTGTTGCAGAATATCTGGGAAAGCTCAGAATTGAAAATTGTGGATATACATTTTTCCTTGCCAGCTATGGAACAACGACAGGTGAGGCTGGCAGTATGGCGAAGAAGATTATGGCTCATAATGGGCAGAACTTTGATGCCTACTATAGTGTGATTATGCCGGATACATGGACACCGGTATTTGACCTTACGAATAAGAATAGAGTTGATAAATGGCTGAGTGACGGCAAAAAGCAGCTTAAGCTTGTTATCGGCAATATAATGTCAAAAAGAAAAGGAAATTTTGTAGACAGAAAATTATATAGCCGGAAACCTGAACTATAATCCGGAAGTGCATTGCACCCATCATGAACACGAGCATTCCTGCGGAGAACATCATTGTGGTGAAGATAAGCATGGCTGTAACGGTAATGCAGGTAACTGTTAATGAGTGAGTCAAGCCTACTATTATCTGTGGAGTATTCTACGGATAATGGTAGGCTTTTTTCCTTTTTTTTGATAGGATTTGCTGAGTAATTCATTGTAGGTAGTTTGTAGACAGTTCCAGATACCACGGAGTTGTGTATCTGTAAAATTTACTAGTTGGAGTAACATTTTTTGAACATGATTATTTCTGATTCCATAGTTTTTTAGATATTAAATTTCTCAACAGAAAAATTATTATTTTATAGATGCAGTATTTGCGAGCGTAAATCTTACATTTTGGAGTATAACATTGAAAAGTGTTGCAAACCCTGTAAAATCAAGTGTTGCAAAAAAAAAAACAAAAAATTAGCACTCACCTCTAGACAGTGCTAACAAAGTGTGTTATAGTACAAATAGAACAAATGGAGAGAGATAAAGAATCAAAGATATGATTCCGAATCGAAACTCCAGAAGTTCCAGCAAACAACATCCAGGAATTATCCGATGATGCTAACAATACATTTTAAACATTTGGAAGGAGAAATGACTTATGATGATGCCTAGTATTTTGGGAGAAAACTTATTTGATGATTTTATGAACGATTTCAGATTACCTGCATTTCCGGATGTAGACAAAGAACTGTATGGAAAACATGCAAAGAATTTAATGAAGACAGATGTAAAAGAAACCGAGAAAGGTTATGAAGTAGATATGGATCTTCCGGGATTTAAGAAAGATGAAATTCAGATGGAGCTGAATGATGGAGTGCTTACCATCAGCGCAGCCAAAGGACTGGACAAAGATGAGGAAGACAAGAAAGGTAACTACATCAGAAAAGAGCGTTATGCAGGCAGCATGAGCAGAAGTTTCTATGTAGGAAAATACGTAACCGTAGAGGATGTACATCCGAAATACGAGAACGGAATCCTCTCCTTCAGTGTTCCGAAAGAGGAAGCAAAACCAGTGGAAGAAAAGAAAAATTATATTTCCATTGAGGGATAATTAAATAAGGTAAGAAACGTTGCCACGGTGGGAGCAATCCTTCTGTGGCAAAAAAATACAACAAAATTAGCACTCGAGGGTTGACAGTGCTAACAAAACGATGTAATGTTATATTGCAAATAGAACAAGAGTGAAAAGGAGGTTGTCTATATGAATATAAATAAATTTACACAGAAATCACTGCAGGCTGTTCAGAACTGTGAACGTATTGCAATGGACTATGGCAACCAAGAGATTGCACAGGAGCATCTGCTCTATGCGTTGCTGACACAGGATGATAGCCTGATCGCGAAACTGATGGAAAAGATGGGGCTTGATAAGAACCTCATCATTAACAGAGTAGAAGAAGCCATTCAGAAACGTCCGAAAGTCCAGGGCGGACAGCAGTATGTCGGACAGGATCTGAACAATGCACTGGTACACGGTGAAGACGAAGCAAAAGCTATGGGAGATGAATATGTATCTGTAGAACATCTTTTCCTGGCAATGATGAAATATGCAAGTAAAGATATGAAGGCACTTTTCCGTGAAGTGGGAATTTCGAAAGAAGGATTTTTACAGGCATTATCAACCGTCAGAGGTAATCAGAGAGTGACCAGCGATAACCCGGAAGATACCTATGATACATTGAACAAATATGGTACCGATCTGGTAGAAAGAGCAAGAGAACAAAAGATGGATCCGGTTATCGGACGTGATTCCGAGATCCGTAATGTGGTCAGAATCCTTTCCCGTAAGACGAAGAACAACCCGGTCCTGATTGGTGAACCTGGTGTAGGTAAGACAGCAGTTGTAGAAGGTCTTGCACAGCGTATTGTACGCGGTGATGTACCGGAAGGACTGAAAGAGAAGACAATCTTCTCCTTGGATATGGGTGCTCTGGTAGCAGGTGCCAAATATCGTGGTGAATTCGAGGAACGTCTGAAAGCAGTACTCGAAGAAGTCAAGAACAGTGACGGAAGGATCATTCTGTTCATCGATGAGTTACACACCATTGTCGGAGCAGGTAAGACAGACGGAGCCATGGATGCCGGCAATATGTTAAAACCTATGCTGGCAAGAGGTGAACTCCACTGTATCGGTGCAACGACACTGGATGAATACCGTCAGTATATTGAAAAGGATGCCGCACTTGAGAGACGTTTCCAGCCGGTTATGGTAGAAGAACCCACCGTTGAAGATACCATTTCTATCCTTCGTGGATTGAAAGAGCGTTATGAAGTATTCCATGGTGTGAAGATCACAGATGGTGCCCTGGTAGCAGCCGCAACATTATCTGACCGTTACATTTCCGACCGTTTCCTTCCGGATAAGGCTATCGACCTTGTAGATGAGGCGTGTGCCTTGGTTAAGACAGAACTGGATTCTATGCCGGCAGAGATGGATGAGCTGAACCGTAAGATCATGCAGATGGAGATTGAAGAGACGGCTCTTAAGAAAGAAGATGACCGGTTAAGTAAAGAACGTCTGGAACACTTACAGCAAGAACTGGCAGAGCTTAGAGATGAATTTGCCGGTAAGAAAGCACAGTGGGACAATGAAAAAGTCGGTGTCGAACGTGTACAGAAACTACGTGAAGAGATTGAGCAGGTCAATAAAGACATCGAAAGAGCACAGCATTCCTATGATCTGGAGAAGGCAGCAGAACTTCAGTATGGCAAACTGCCACAGCTTCAGAAACAGTTAGAAGAGGAAGAAGCAAAGGTAAAAGACGAAGATCTGTCTCTCGTACACGAAAGTGTCAATGACGAAGAGATCGGAAGAATCGTATCCCGCTGGACAGGAATTCCGGTTGCCAAGTTAAATGAAAGCGAACGAAGCAAGACTTTACATTTAGGTGATGAACTGCATAAGAGAGTCATCGGACAGGATGAAGCGGTAGAACTGGTAACAGAAGCCATCATCCGTTCCAAAGCAGGAATCAAAGACCCGACCAAACCAATCGGTTCGTTCCTGTTCCTTGGACCTACCGGTGTAGGTAAGACAGAGCTTGCCAAAGCACTGGCAGAGAATCTGTTCGACGATGAGAACAACATGGTACGTATCGATATGAGTGAGTACATGGAGAAATATTCTGTGTCACGTCTGATCGGAGCGCCTCCGGGATATGTCGGATACGATGAAGGCGGTCAGCTTACCGAGGCAGTCAGAAGAAGACCTTATTCGGTTGTACTGTTTGATGAGGTAGAAAAGGCACATCCGGATGTATTCAATATCTTGTTACAGGTATTAGATGACGGACGTATCACCGATTCACAGGGACGTACCGTGGACTTTAAGAATACGATCCTGATCATGACATCCAATATTGGATCTCAGTATCTGCTGGATGGTATGGACGAAAATGGCAACATCAGCCAGGAGAGCCAGAATGCGGTAATGGAAGACTTAAGAGCACACTTCAGACCAGAGTTCTTGAACCGTCTGGATGAGACGATCATGTTCAAACCATTGACGAAAGACAATATTTATGACATTATTGACTTATTAGTAGCTGATGTCAACAAACGTCTGGCTGATCGTGAGATTTCAATCTTCCTGACCGAAGATGCGAAGAAATATGTCGTAGACGGAGGATACGATCCGAACTATGGTGCAAGACCACTGAAGAGATTCCTCCAGAAACATGTCGATACACTGGCAGCAAAACTGATGCTGCAAGGTGACGTTGGAGCACAGGATACGATCATCATAGACGTAGAAGACGGTAAGCTTGTGGCAAGGAGTCAGAGCGTGTGCGAATAATATTTCACATAGATGTCAATTCAGCTTATCTTAGCTGGACAGCAGTAGAACAATTGAAAAACGGAGCCGGGGTGGATATCCGGACGATACCTGCGATCATTGGCGGAGACCAGAAGTCCCGCCACGGTATCGTACTGGCCAAATCCATTTCGGCAAAAAAATATGGCATTCGTACGGGGGAACCTGTTGCGAATGCCTTTCGTAAGTGTCCGAATCTTAAGACCTATCTGCCGGATCATCAGATGTACCGTGAATATAGCAGAAAGCTGATGGAATTTTTACGTACTTACACGACACATATAGAACAGGTCAGTGTGGATGAATGTTATATGGATTTTACAGAGATTGCGGACCGGTTCACATCTCCGGCGGAAGGTGCGTCTGAAATCAAAGATGAGGTGTATAAAAGGTTCGGATTCACGGTGAATGTGGGGATATCTTCCAGAAAAGTCCTGGCAAAGATGGCATCTGACTTTGAAAAACCAAATAAAGTGCATACCTTATTCCCAGAAGAAGTCCCGGCGAAAATGTGGCCGCTGCCGATCGGAGAATTATTCATGGCAGGCCGTTCCAGTGTAGAGACGATGAAGAAGCTTGAAATCTATACGATCGGAGATCTGGCGAATACGGATCCGGCAATTTTGGAACTGCATTTGAAAAGCCATGGAAGAAAGCTATGGGAATTTGCCAACGGGCTGGATGATTCGGAAGTGGAAAGTGTCCGTGCAGAGGCAAAAGGAGTCGGCAATTCCACGACACTTCCCAAAGATCTGATAACAGAAGCAGAGGCATTGCCGGTATTGAAAGATCTGGCTGGAAGTGTGGGACGACGGTTGAGAAAAGCCGGACAAAAAGCCGGAATGGTGAGCGTAGAAATTAAGTACCACACTTTTAATCAGGTGTCTCATCAGAAACAGATGGAGAGACAGACGAACCAGGATCAGGATATTTATCAGGCATCTATCGAACTGTTCCGCGAATTGTGGAGCGGGGAACCTATCAGACTTCTTGGAATCCGGACGTCCAAGTTATCGGAAGAAAGCGAACCGGAGCAGTTGAGTTTGTTCGATATGAAGTTCGAATCCGAAGAGACGAGGAAGAAAAAGAAAAATCTGAAAGAGGCGTTGAAGAAATTAGAAGGAAAATATGGGGATGGGATTGTAAAAAAGGGATGGTAAAGGAAAAATCCTTGACAACCATAATGAAATTTGCTATAGTTATGAATATAAGAGCAGTTGCGAATTATATTTACATATAATTTGTGGCTGCTTTCTTTGTTTGTCCATAAATGAAGAAAGCGGACAATCATCGAACGACGTTAGTCGTGAGATGTATGTCCGCGGAAAATGTAAAAATAAATCTGGGAGGAATGGAAATGAAAAATGTAAATTGGAAAGAATTATTCATTGATATCCTTGTGGATATCGTAGCAGGTATGATTATCGCAGTTGGTATCTATAACTTTGCGCTGAATGCAGATTTCCCGGTAGCCGGATTTTCCGGTATCGCGATCATTCTGTATCACATATTCGGATTGCCGGTCGGTGCCGGAACCATTATTCTGAACGTACCTGTTGCAATCTTCTGTTATAAATTTTTAGGAAAAGAATTTTTCTTAAAATCTATGAAATCGATGATCATTTCGTCATTATTGATGGACTACGTAGCACCACTGTTCCCAGTCTATAACGGCAGCAGACTGCTGGCCGCTCTGTGCATGGGTGTGTTATGTGGAATCGGATACGCTATGATCTTTATGAGAGGTTCTTCAACAGGCGGACAGGACTTCATCAGCGTAGCGATCAAGAAAGTAAAACCACACATTACACTTGGAATCATTACATTTGTTCTTGATATCTGCACGATCATCCTTGGAACAGTACTGGTATTCAAGGATGTGGACGGCCTGATCTACGGTGTCATCGTTACTTATCTGATGGCAATGGTAATGGACAGAATCATGTATGGTATTGACGAAGGAAAGATGACCCTGATCGTAACCGATAAAGGTGCCGAGATTGCAGAACAGATAGATGCCTACTCAGGAAGAGGTTCCACAATTCTGAAAGGAATGGGAAGCTACTCTAAGAAAAACAAAGACGTCGTAATGTGTGCATGTAATAATAAGCAAATGTATACTATTAAAAAGATGGTGCATACCATCGACCCGAAAGCATTTACAATCATCGTAGAATCCAATGAAGTTGTGGGAGAGGGATTCAAGGAAGAAATTCCGGATATTGAACTGTAAAATAAAGAAGTGTATGGTCAAATGTGAAAGACCATACACTTTTTCTATTTGTAATATCCTTCAGATACCAGAACTTGTTTGCCGAAACGGATTTTTTTAATACTGAACCGCTTACTGAATAATATCGAAATCAGTGATCCGATAAGGAGACCGATATCCCGGATGTTGTTTCCATATGCAGTTACCGGTGCGCGTTTTAACGTGGAATAAGCGGTTCCTTGGAAAAGATTTTTGAAAAAATCTTCTATCCAGTAAAAGGCTCTGGAAACGGCCCATGGACTTTTTAAAACAAATATAAAAATAAGAAGACCAGCCAATTACCGGCTGGTCTTCTTACATTGAAAAGAGAATATTTATTCTGTATATAATTTTACAAGCTCTGTAACCACATCCACACTCTTATCCATACCCTCTACAGTAATATGTTCATAAGGTCCGTGATAAGCATGTCCGCCTGTTCCAAGGTTCGGGCAAGGCAGTCCCTTGAAGCTTAACTGGCATCCGTCTGTACCGCCGCGGATCGGAAGTACAAGTGGTGTCACATCTGCATTTTCACATGCTTTTTTCGCATTGTCAATCAGATGCATACAGGTGGAGATAATCTCAGCCATGTTACGGTACTGTTCAGAAATGGTAAGTGTTACAGTACCTTCGCCCCATTTTTCATTCATGTCTTTCTCGATTAATTTTAAAGTTTTTTTCTTCGCTTCAAAGAGATCTTTGTCATGGTCTCTTACGATATAATGAAGTTCAGCTTCCGCAACTTCTCCGGACATACTTACCAGATGATAAAATCCTTCATAGTCTTCTGTTCCACGAGGTGTTTCCATAGATGGAAGTGCGTTGTTGATTTCCATAGCTACAAGACTTGCATTGATCATGGTATCTTTGGAAGAGCCAGGATGCACGTTGAATCCTTTGATCACAAAATCAGCCTTACAAGCATTGAAGTTCTCGTACTGGATCTCACCTTCGGTATCACCGTCCAGTGTGTATCCATAGTCTGCACCAAACTGTTCTACGTTGAAGTGAGAAGCACCGGTACCGATCTCTTCATCCGGTGTAAATGCAACGCACAGAGGTCCGTGAGGAATCTTTTCTTCCTGAACACGTTCGATCATAGTTAAGATCTCAGCAATTCCGGCTTTGTCGTCTGCACCGAGAACCGTTGTTCCGTCGGAGGTGATCAGTGTACGTCCCTTAAGACTTTCCAGATGTGGGAAGTTCTTAGGACTTAATACAGTATCACTTGTTCCAAGCTTAAGCTCGCCACCGTCATAATTTTCAGTAACGATTGGTTTGATATCATGGTCACAGTAATCAGATACAGTGTCCATATGTGCGATGAATCCAATCGCCGGTTTGTCCTCCAGACCTGCGGTAGCAGGAAGCTTGCCATACAGATAACACTGGTCATCCAGAACAACATCCGTCAGTCCAAGATCTTTCATCTCTGCTTCCAGAAGTCTTGCAAGATCGAACTGGCATACAGAAGATGGTACAGTTTCGCTGTTTTCGTCACTTGGTGTACGGACAACGACATATTTCAGTAATCTTTCATAAGCTTTCATAAGTTACATTCCCCTTTTCTTATTTTTTCAAAATATTCTAACTATTACTATAACATAATTTTTCCTTTGCTGCATGGAAAAATGATGGTATACTTATGATATTGTAGGAAAATAGGAGGCAATCAGATGAAATTAACCCAGTTACTGGAACGTTTAGAATATGAAGTAGTACAGGGAGACGACCAGATTGAAGTCACAGAACTGATCAACGATTCCCGTAAAGTGACAGAAGGAAGTGTGTTCGTATGCATCAGCGGAGCGGTTTCCGACGGACATGCTTATGTACAGCAGGTTGCGGAAAAAGGAGCAGCGGCTGTGATCGTAGAAAAAGATGTAGAAGCACCGGAAGGATTGACAGTCATTAAGGTAGAGAATACCCGTTACGCACTGGCATTAACTTCGGCAGCATATTTCGGATATCCGGCAGAGAAGCTGAAAGTCATCGGTATCACAGGAACAAAAGGAAAGACAACGACAACCTATATGGTGAAATCCATTCTGGAAGAAGTCGGCATCAAAGTCGGACTGATCGGTACGATTGAGGCAATCATCGGAGATAAGAGTATCCCGGCAAATAATACAACGCCGGAATCTTATACCATTCAGAAATATTTTTCAGAGATGGTAGAAGAAGGCTGCGAATGTGTAGTTATGGAAGTTTCTTCACAGGGGCTGAAACTGGATCGTACCGCAGGAATTCCATTTGAGATCGGAATCTTTACGAACCTTGGAGAAGATCATATCGGACCGAATGAGCACAAAGATTTCAATGAATATAAATATTGTAAGAGCCTGTTATTCAAGCAGTGTAAGATCGGAATCGGTAATGTAGATGATAAATGGTTCGAAGATATATTCAAAGACGCAACATGCAAAGTAGAAACATTTGGATTTTCTGAAAAAGCAGATATTCGTGCAACGGATGTAAAGCACATCTCAAGACCTGGATACCTTGGAGTACAGTATCATGTAGCAGGACTTATGGACTTTGATGTAGAGATCGACATTCCCGGAGACTTCAGTGTATATAACTCACTGACAGCAATTGCTGTATGCAGACATTTCGGTGTGCCGGTAGAAGATATTAAGAAGGCGCTGAAGGTTGCAAGAGTCAAAGGCCGTATCGAGATGATCAAAGTATCTGATGACTTTACATTGATGATCGACTATGCACACAATGCCATGGCACTCGAAAGTCTTCTGGATACATTAAGAGATTATCATCCGGAAAGAATCGTGACCGTATTCGGTTGCGGCGGTAACAGATCTAAGACCAGACGTTACGAGATGGGTGAAGTATCCGGTAAATTATCCGACTTTACGATCATCACATCTGATAACCCGAGATTTGAAGAACCACAGGCGATCATCGATGACATTGTAGTAGGAATGAAGAAGACAGATGGAAAATACATCACGATCTGTGACAGAAAAGAAGCAATCAAGTATGCGATCGAACACGGCCAGCCTGGAGATGTCATCATTCTGGCAGGAAAGGGACATGAGACATATCAGGAAATCAAGGGCGTGAAACACGATATGGACGAACGTGTTCTGATCAAGGAAGTATTAGAGGAATTAAAGAAATAAATGTACGCTGATATTATCGTTGATATTACGCATGAAAAATTAGATAAAGTCTTTCAATACCGCATCCCCTCTCATCTGGAGGGGATGCTTAAGGTTGGAATGGAAGTTGTAGTTCCGTTCGGCATGGGAAATAAAGAAATCAAAGGCTATGTAACCGGATTCTCCGAACGTGCGGAGTATGCACCGGAGAAGATGAAAGAGGTCTTAAAAATTGCCGAAGAAAGTGTGGCGATTGAAAGTAAACTTGTTGCACTGGCAGCCTGGATGAAGGAATCTTACGGGGGAACGATGATCCAGGCACTGAAGACGGTACTTCCGATCAAGAAGAAAGAAAAAGCAAAGGAAAAGCAGAAGGTACGGCTTCTTTTGCCGGAAGCAGAGGGAAAAGAAAAGCTGGAACTGTATCTGCACAAGAATCAGAAAGCAAGAGCCAGACTTCTGGCGGCACTTCTGGATCAGCCGGAACAGGATTATGATTTTCTGATCCATAAGCTGAATCTGACGAGAAGTGTGGTAAGGGCACTGGAAGAGCAGAAGGTTCTGGCACTGGAATCGGAACAAGTATACCGTAACCCGGTGATTTATCAGCAGAAAGAGCAAAAAGAAATCATTTATACAGAAGAACAGCAGGCGGCAATCCGGACATTTTCGAAGGATTATGAGCAGGGAATCCGTAAGACTTATCTGTTATACGGGGTGACAGGAAGCGGCAAGACAGAAGTATATATGGAAATGATCGATAAAGTCCTAAGTGAGGGCAGACAGGTAATCGTACTGATTCCGGAGATAGCACTGACCTATCAGACCGTGATGCGGTTCTACACAAGATTTGGCGGACGGGTGTCTATCCTGAATTCCAGGATGTCACAGGGAGAGCGTTATGATCAGATGGAACGTGTGAAAAAAGGTGAAGTCGATATCATGATTGGTCCGAGATCGGCTCTGTTCACACCGTTCGAACGACTGGGACTGATCGTCATTGACGAAGAGCATGAACCGACTTATAAGAGTGAACAGGTACCGAGATTTCATGCAAGAGAGACGGCAATCGAAAGAGCACGGATGGAGGGCGCAAGTGTAGTACTTGGTTCGGCAACTCCGTCTCTGGAAGCATTTTATGCGTGTGAGTGTGGCAGATATCAGATGCTGAGGCTTAGGAACCGCACCGGGAAGCAGGCACTTCCGGAAGTATATGTGGCAGATATGCGGGAAGAATTAAAGCATGGGAACCGTTCTATCTTAAGTGATCGGTTAAAATTACTGATGCAGGACCGGCTGGAGAAGAAGGAACAGATAATGTTATTCCTGAACCGGAGAGGATACGCAGGCTTTGTTTCTTGCAGAGCCTGTGGATATGTAGTAAAATGTCCTCACTGTGATGTATCACTGTCGGTACACCGGGGCGGAAAAATGGTCTGTCATTACTGTGGGTATGAGACACAGACTGTTAAGAATTGTCCGGTGTGCGGGTCTCCGTATATCGGAGGTTTCCGGGCGGGAACACAGCAGATTGAAGATCTGGTGAAGCGGGAATTCCCACAGGCAAGGGTTCTTCGGATGGACATGGATACCACGAAGAACAAAGGCGGACATGAGAAAATCCTGGCGAAATTCGCAGACGAAGAAGCAGATATCATGATCGGGACACAGATGATCGTAAAAGGACATGATTTTCCAAATGTGACGCTGGTCGGTGTTCTGGCGGCAGATATGTCGCTGTATTCGGATGATTACCGTTCCGGAGAACGTACATTTCAACTTCTTGTGCAGGCTGCAGGCCGTGCCGGGAGAGGTAATCTTCCGGGAGAGGTTGTGATTCAGACATACAGTCCAGAGCATTATAGTATTGTAAATGCCGCAAAGCAGGATTATGAAAGTTTTTATGAAGAAGAAATCAGTTACCGGAGACTTATGGGATATCCGCCGGCTGCCGGGCTGATGGCAATTTATGCCTCAGGGGCAGACGAGGCACTTCTTACGAAAGCTTCAGGATATCTGAAAGATTTTGCAGTGCGGGCAGCTGGAGAAGCACCGATGGCAGTCATTGGACCAGCAAGTCCAGGCATAGGGAAAATCAATGATATTTACCGTAAGGTCATCTATTTGAAAAGTGAAGATGAAAGAATCCTGATGGCGGTGAAGGATCGGATGGAAAAATACATTGAGATCAATCGGGGCTTTCAGTCATTGAAGATACAGTTTGATATGAATCCGTAATAATAAGATTATCAGAGTGAAGACATGATGCCGATGCAAAGCAGGCTACAATCCACAGGCGTCATAAGATAGAATGTAGCAGGTAAAGGAGAAAAAAGATTATGGCAATTAGAGAAATCAGAGTGCTTGGGGACGATGTTTTGACCAAACACTGTAAAGAAATAACAAAGATGAGTATCCGTACAAAGATTTTGATCGAGGATATGTTAGATACCA
>ERZ833782.436-NODE-436-length-53272-cov-4.018058_pt1 | contig 53272 bp, 46 predicted proteins | sample MGYA00519577_ERZ833782 | MGnify/ENA primary metagenome ERZ833782 (study PRJEB31850, sample SAMEA3708745) | human gut metagenome | biome: human gut; feature: human-associated habitat; material: faeces | place: China | collected 2014 ...
GCCTCTAATCGATTTCCTTTGCAAAGAATGCCGCCGCTTTTTTTAAGAAAAGATTCTCCTTACGAAGTTCTTCGTTTTCTCTTTTGAGTCTGAGCATCTCCTTCATGTTGTCATAATCTTCTTTGGCTTCCGGGCTTGACTGGCATTCTTTACTAAACTCGCTACACCACTTAGAAATGCTGGCTTTCGATACCCCATACTCAGCGGTGATGCTTTTGTAGGTACGACCTTCCTCTTCATGAAGACGTACTATTTTTTTCTTAAATTCGGGTGTGTAACTTTGTGGCATGATAATTACCTCTTTTCTCTATTGGATTTATTATATCTTATTAGCCACTACTGTTACAACGTTAGTATAGCACTTCAATATATGGTAGAATGTAAACAGGGAAAAGATGTATTTGCATCGTAGAAGAAAACAGCTATAATAGAAATACTGGACAATCAAAAAATATATGAGGAATTTGGGGTATGGAAGGAAATTTAACGAAGGGGCCTATTATGAAGACCCTGGTGAAGCTCGCTGTCCCGATCATGGCATCGGCATTTCTGGGGACGCTTTACAACATTACGGACATGGCGTGGATCGGCCTTCTGGGATCAAAGGCAGTAGCGGGAGTCGGCGTCGGAGGAATGTTTACCTGGCTTTCGCAGGGGCTGGCGTCTATGGCGAGAATGGGCGGACAGGTTCAGGTGGCACAGTGTATCGGGCGCGGGGACCGGGAAAAAGCCCACGGATTTGCTCAGGCTGCAGTGCAGCTTTCTGCGGCAATGGGAATCGCGTATGCGGTCCTCTGTCTCATATTTGTCAATCAGATGGTGGGATTTTTCAGACTTGAGGATGCGGAGGCCCAGGCGGCAGCGCTGTCCTACACAAAGATCGCCTGCGGACTGATTGTATTTTCATTTTTGACATTGACACTCACGGGACTCTATACGGCTCAGGGAGACTCAAAAACTCCGTTTATGGCAAATCTGATCGGACTCGTGACGAACATGATCCTGGATCCGGTCCTGATCCTCGGACCGGGACCATTTCCGAGACTTGGCGTAACCGGAGCAGCGATCGCTACGGTGACAGCTCAGGCGATCGTAATGAGTATCATGATTCTTGGGATCATTGCGTGGAAGAAGGAGAATGTGTTAAAAGGAACCCGGCTCTTTGCGAAGATCCCTGTTGAATTTTTAAGGGGAATCTGCAGGATCGGAATTCCAACCGCGCTCCAGGGCATGGCGTACTGCGGGATTTCCATGATCCTGACGCGAATGGTGTCTGGATACGGTGCGGAGGCAGTGGCAACGCAGAGAGTCGGCGGTCAGATCGAATCGATCTCCTGGAATACGGCTGATGGATTTGCAGCTGCGTTAAACGCGTTTGTGGCCCAGAACTATGGAGCCGGGGAGAGAGAACGCGTCCGGAAAGGATATCAGGTATCCCTGTGGACGGTCGGAATCTGGGGAGTGCTGGCCTCCGCCGTATTTATCTGTTTCCCAAATGCGATCGCGGATATCTTCTTCCATGAGCCGAAGGCGGTTGCGACAGCTGTGGGCTATCTCGTGATCATTGGATTCAGCGAGGCATTTATGTGCGTGGAGCTGACGACGATCGGAGCGCTGTCGGGACTCGGAAGAACGAGACTCTGCAGCGTGATCAGTATTGTGCTCACGAGTGCCAGAATACCGCTTGCCATCGTTCTCAGCGGTATCATGGGGCTTGATGGAATCTGGTGGGCACTTACGTCCACGTCGATCGTAAAGGGAATTATATTTACATGCACGTTTTTCTGGATCATGAGAGAAAAAAGCGTGTGAGCAGGCAGTGCGGCAGGATGATCTGAGACATGATATAGAAAGGTTTCCTTTGCAGTGCCTGACCGAATGAGGAGACGGAAGTCCTGGAAAGTTCTGGAATGAGGAAAACAGTATGGAACGGTTGATATTTCATGTGGATGTGAACAGCGCCTTCCTCTCCTGGGAGGCGGCGAAGCGCGTAAAGGAGGGGCTGCCGGATCTTCGGGAGATCCCGTCCTGTATCGGCGGGGATCCGAAGTTAAGGCGTAGCATCGTTGTGGCGAAATCGATCCCGGCGAAAAAATATGGGGTGACGACAGGGGAACCTGTGGCCCTGGCGCTGCGGAAATGTCCGGATCTCGTATGCGTACCGGGTGATTTTGCGCTGTATCAGAGGTGTTCCCGGGCGTTTAAGGAAATCTGCGCGTCCTATGCGCCTGCGATGGAATCCTTTTCCATTGACGAGGTGTTTCTCGACATGACCGGTACCCATCTGATCTATCCGGATCCGGTGGCGGTGGCCCACGAGATCAAGGATAAGATCCGGGATGAGTTGGGATTTACGGTGAATGTCGGGATCGGAACGAATAAGCTTTTGGCGAAAATGGCATCGGATTTTGAAAAGCCGGATAAGGTACATACGCTGTTTCCGTCCGAGATCCCGAAAAAAATGTGGCCGCTTCCGGTGCGGGATCTTCTGTTCCTTGGAAAGGCATCGGAGCAGAGACTTTTACAGGAAGGAATTAAGACCATCGGAGATATGGCGCGGAGCGGGGAAGCTGAGCTTAAGCGGATCCTGGGAGAAAAGTCCGGGCATCAGCTTTACCGGTATGCCAACGGCATCGACGATTCCCCGGTGCGTGCGGAGCGGGAGGAAGCGAAGGGCTACAGCGCGGAGACGACCGTGGAAGAGGATCTTGTGACGTATGAGCAGGCACTGGCGCTTCTGCTTGCCCAGTGTGATGTGGTGGCTGCAAGGATGCGCAGAGATGGGAAAAAGTGCAGCTGTGTGGCGGTGACCTATCGGACACTGGATTTTAAGACGAGGTCACATCAGAGAGCTTTTGAGGATCCCACGGATGTGACGGACGAGATCTTTGTGCAGGTGAAAAAACTGTTATATGAATGTTGGAAGTGTGAGCCTCTGCGGCTGATTGGAATGGCGCTGACGGATCTTACAACGGATGATTTCAGACAGATCTCCCTGTTTGAGAATCCTGATGAACGGGAAAAACAGAAGAAAGCAGATGAGGCGTTCGACGATATCCGCAGGCGTTTTGGAAATGGAATGATCGTCCGGGGCAGTACGATGAGCACGGCCGGGAAGGTTGCGAGAAAGGCGAAAGCTCAGATGGATCAGGATGTGCGGACAAAGAAGGAAAAAGAAAAATAGGAAATTCTTTACTTGCAAATTTTCAAAGATGCGCTATAATAAGTCTTACAAAAAACAGGGGAGCTCGTTGGCGGGCTGAGAGGAAGTAATCGAACTTCGACCCTTTAACCTGATGCGGATAATGCCGCCGTAGGAAGTCATGATATGAATTTTTACAGGGGACATGCCGCGATGGGTGTCTCCTGTTTTTATGTCATCTGATTTAAAAAATTTGGGATCATTGTGTTTCCGAAACAGGTGGCAGAAAAAACAGTAACAAAAACCATACTTTGGGAAAGGAGGAAACGGAATCCGCCAGCAGGCGGCGGGCCGAGGGGGAGCGCCCTGGGCCATGTATGAGATCAGCGATGGGAAGCCGTGTTCCGGCGTGAGAGGATGCCAGTAAGCATCGACCGCCTTCCATACAGTGATCCGGAGAGGGGAACTGTACATTTTTATGTGGAGTACATGGTACTTCGCCTGTGGAAGCGCTGTTGTCGTACAGACGTTTCCTAAAAATACAGCTGCGCAGGGAAGCTTTGCGGCTGCGGAAAATTTTCAAAGGAGGAATGTGTGACGGTCCGAAGGAAGGACCGGTCATGCGGAATAAAACATGAAACAGACAAATACGAAAAAATTAGCGGTGGCAGCCGTTTTCTGTGCTGTCGCAGTGGCAGGAAGCTTATTTTCATTCCCGGTATTCGGGAGTAAGTGTTCCCCGGTACAGCATATGGTGAATATTCTCTGTGCAGTCCTCTTGGGACCGGGATACGGACTGGGTGCGGCATTCGCGGCGGCGCTGATCCGGAATCTTCTGGGACTTGGAAGCCTGATGGCATTCCCGGGCAGTATGTTCGGCGCGCTGATCTGCGGGCTTGTGTATCAGAAGACACAGAATATTCCGGCGACACTGATCGGTGAGGTATTTGGAACCTCTGTTCTTGGCGGACTCACGGCCTATCCGGTAGCGGTCTTCCTTATGGGAAAGAGCGCGGCAGGTCTGGCATTTTATGCATATGTGATCCCGTTCCTTGTTTCAACTGCCGGAGGTGCAGTGATCAGCGGTGTGCTGATCTACAGCTTAAAGAAAGCCAATATCCTTGCAGGGATGCAGGAAGCAATGGGACAGTAGAGGAGAGAAGCATGTTAAAACAGATGTTTGATCAGGTGCGGGAGAAGAGCCCGCTGATCCACAATATTACGAACTACGTGACGGTCAATGACTGCGCGAACATGGTTCTGGCCTGCGGGGCTTCCCCGATCATGGCGGACGACAAAGAGGAGGTCGCGGAGATCCAGACGATCTGCGCAGGCCTCAATATCAATATCGGTACGCTGAACAGCCGTACCATCGAGTCTATGAAGATCGCGGGAACACGCGCGAATGAGTTGGGACACCCGGCAGTGCTGGATCCGGTGGGCGTCGGGGCATCGACACTCCGGACATCGACGGCTAACGAACTCTTAAAAACGGTAAAATTCACCGTGATCCGCGGAAATATCTCCGAGATCAAGACGCTTGCGGTGGGAACAGGGACCACAAAGGGCGTGGATGCGGATATCGCAGACCGTGTAACCGAAGAGAACCTTGATGAGGCGGTGGCATTCGTGAAGAAATTCGCGGAGAGGACAGGGGCTGTGATCGCGGTCACAGGCGCTATTGATATCGTGGCGGACGCAAAAAAAGCGTACTGCATCTACAATGGCCATCCGATGATGTCCTCCATCACGGGAACCGGCTGCCAGCTTTCTGCTCTAACAGCAGCATTTGTGACCGCAAACAAGGATCATCCGCTTGAGGCGGCAGCAGCGGCAGTCTGCGCCATGGGACTCGCGGGGGAGATCGCCCATGAACGGCTGACACCGCAGGATGGGAACGCAACGTACCGGAATTATATTATTGACGCGATCTATCATATGGATGGGGATGCGTTGGAGTGCGGGGCGAAGTTCGAAATAAAATAGGACTTGAAATTATGCCGATGCCCACATATACTGTGTATAGTATTTCAGACAGAAGGAAATGAACAGCATGGTCATTGATGAAGAACTTTACAGACAGTATCTGCGCGGCGATGAAGCAGGACTTGAGGCTTTAATGAGAAAATACGGTAACCCGCTGACCCTATACATCAATGGCTATCTGCATGATGTCCACGAAGCGGAGGACCTGATGATCGAAGTCTTTTCCTATCTGTTCACAAAAAAGCCACGCATCCGGGACGGCGGTCTTAAGGCTTACCTGTACAAAGCAGCGCGGCACATGGCTCTGCGCCATAAAAGCAGACATCGGCTTTTCTTCAGCCTCGATGACCTGACGGAAGAGCCAGATGGAAAGACGTTGGTGGAAGAGGTCATTCGGACAAAGGAACGGGATCAGATCCTGCATATCTGTATGGATGAGCTGAAGGCGGATTACCGGGAAGCTCTTTATCTGACCTATTTTGAGGGAATGAGCTACCTGCAGGCTGCTGAGGTCATGGGAAAAAGTGAGAAGCAGATCACCAATATGGTATACCGGGGAAAAGCGCGTCTGCGTGGATTACTGGAGCGGGAGGGAATTACCAATGCGAAGTAATGAGGAACGGATTGCGGAAGTAAAACGTCGTATTGCGGAAAAAGAATACAAAAAAAGACTGCGGAGAGAATGGGCTGCAGCAGTTTGCTGCGTGGCCGCATGTCTTGCGGTGATCGTAGGTGTTTCCCTTTCCATGCCTGATACTGTCAGCCGGATCGAGATGGGAACTTCCTCTGGCTTTGAAACAGCGGCGACGATGTTAGGCGGCAGCACCGCACTTGGATATATCGTGGTCGGACTGCTCGCTTTTGTTCTCGGCGTGTGCGTGACGGTGTTATGTTTCCGCATCCGTAGACTGAACGAAGAAGAACAGACAGGGGAGCAAAAGGGGGAAAATGCAGATGGAAGTCATCAGTAACCTCTTGCAAGCCGCGGTTACCCTGTTAGGCTTTTTTCTGGGCGGTATCCGGTATCTGAAAAGCCGGAAACAGGAGTATTTCCTGCTGACCTGCTTTTATGGCTGTTTCTTCCTTGGGTCTCTCTACTGGACGATGTATCTGCTCTTATTTTCCAAAACGCCGCAGGTCTTTTATGTGTCAGAGTTCGGCTGGGTAGCAAGTGTCATTTTCCTTTCCATGCTGCAATACACGCTTTCTTCGGAAGAAGAACGGAGATTTTCGTGCAGGAAGGCCTTAAGTGCCGTCCTGATCGGTGTTCCGCTGTGCATGTTTTACTGCACATTTGGAGATATCCTCTCCAATCTGCTCTGGTGCGGTATGATGATCATTGTTTCCTGTTTTTCTATCCGGGGACTTGCCTATGCCAGAAGGCAGAGGGGAACTGCAAATAGTATGAAATATTTTCATACCTGGGTCCTTTGCTATGTGACATTAGAATATGCCCTCTGGACTTCTGGCTGCTTCTGGCCGGGAGATTCCATTTTCAGCCCATACTGCTGGTTTGATCTTCTGCTGGCAGGCTGCCTGCTCGCTTTGCTGCCGGTAATAGGAAAGGCGGTGCAGGAATGACGTATATTGAAAATGTTTTTATCTGTATGGCATCGCCGTTATTGATCGCCGCCCTGTGCATGGGAAAACGGCAGACAAAATTCTTTCTGTTCTGCCTTGCAGGAATGGGGGCGTGTCTGCTTTCCGCTTATATCAATACCTTTTTTGCCGCGCTTTATGGTGCGGATAACCTTGCCGCCACTGCGGAGATCGCTCCGGTGGTGGAGGAGGTCATGAAGCTTCTGCCTCTGCTCTTTTATCTTCTGATATTTGAGCCAAAGACGGAACAGATCAAAATCTCCGCTGTGATCACAGCTCTTTCCTTTGCCACCTTTGAAAATATCTGCTACCTGATCCAAAATGGAGCCGGACATTTTTCCTTTATTTTTTTCCGGGGGATCGGAACAGGAGCGATGCATGTGATCTGCGGAGCCATTGTAGGCGGAGGTCTTGCGTATGTGTGGCAGCGGACCTGGCTGAAGATTGCCGGAACCTGCGGTCTGCTGGGAGCAGCCATCACGTTTCACGCGCTCTATAATCTGCTGATCGCTTACGGCGGCGCAGTGCAGTATGCTGCCTATGTTCTGCCTGTAATGATCTTGGCAGCGGGAAAGCTGATTGCCCGCCGTCTGACATCGTAATATAATTTTATTTTGTGATTTTTGGGAGCTGTTTTTAAGCAGCTCTCATTTTTTTTGAAAAATCTGCTTTCCGGGTGAGAGTTTTTCCGGATTTTTGTACCTATATAAGTGAAAGGCCTTTAAGCTGAGTTTTCAGAAAGGAGGTTTTGTGTGCATGTACGATACACAAAAGCGTGTTGCACTGGCAAAGGAGCGAATAGTGGAATCTCGCCGCCGACAGGCGCGGCGAAGCATTCGCAGTCTGTCGGCACTGTGCGCTCTGCTGTTTTTGTCTCTTCTGGGAACGGTAGGGACGGTGCAGAGCCAGCCGATGGATGCCGCGGGAATGTACGGGGCGATCCTGCTGCATGAGGGTGTGGGCGGATATGTGCTGGAAGCGGTCATTTCCTTTACCGCGGCAGTTGTGCTCACTGCTTTCTATATCAAGTTCAGAAAAAGGAAACAGATACCATAGAAATGGGGGAAAATCAATGAGAAAGCCAGAAAAACAAAAGAAACAAAGAGAACGGATCTATGCGGCACTGCTCGGTATCTGTATGATGCTTTCTTTAGTTTCTGTGCCTGTATTGGCGGCAGAAATGAGAAAAGGGGCGGGCAGCCATGAGCATACCCGGGAATGTTATACGTGGATGGAAAAATGTGTCCATGAGCATACGCCGGAATGTTATCCGCAGAAGGAGATAACGGGATCTGCAGCCACCTCATCTGACGCGGTGGAGGCCACCGAGTGCCGCCATGTATGCAGTGAGGAAAGCGGCTGCATCACGAAAGAATTAAATTGTCAATATGACAGCGAAAGAAATCCAATAACTGCGAAAGCGCTTATGAAAAATAAAGCGATCGCCACCCGGTCCAATGCGCGGAAAGTCTCTTCTATCGATCGAGCACAGGAGATGATCGATGCTTTGCCGGACGTAACAGATATCAATAACGATAACATCGAGGATGTAAGGCTCCAGTTTAAAGCTGTTGAGGACGCGATGATACAGCTTTCCGTTGAGGACTCGGTCGTACTTGATATCGCTCGCTATCTGAAGGTTGCCGCGGTGCTGTATGGACCGTTTCCTGACATCCAGAATCCTATCCTCGGCACAGATATTAAATGGACGATCAGCAGAGACAATAAGACCATTACGATATCCGGTAAAGGGGAAATGCCTGATTTCGACAATACTAGTTCCGGTAAAAGGTGTCCCTGGGAGGACAAAAAGTCTGAGATTGACAAGGTGGTCATAGAGGAAGGAGTGACAACGATTGGAAAAAATGCATTTAGTGGATGCATAAGACTCAGTGAGGTGCAAATTCCAAAAACAGTCAAAACAATAGGGACTGCCGCTTTTCAGGACTGTAACACCCTCAGGCAGATTGATATTCCAAATAGTGTTAAAAATGTGATGCCCTTCGCGTTTCATAAATGCCCGCAACTTGGGCAAGTTCACACCCATTGGAAAGATCCGGATGAAGCAGAATTGTCATTGGCATTTTATCTGCCCGGTGAATCATGGCCGGAGAATCTGAAGATATACGTTCCTGACGCGTATAAAGACAAATTTGCAGCTGCATGGAAAAATTGGAAGGTAAAGGGCGAAACTTACACGGTCTCTTTTGATGGAGACGGAGCACCGGGATATATGGAGTCAGTGGAAGGCATATCCGGGGATTACGTTCTTCCGGAGTCTGGTTTTACATATCAATCAGCGATCCTTGATTACTGGGCGCTGGATAATCCTGATGGAGAGAAAGCGGGCTGTCCGGGAGATATTTTTCCTGTTACGGAGAATGTGGTGTTTTATGCCAGCTGGAGACTTGTGATCGTGATACCGGAGCCCGAAAATCCGGTTGTGTGTATTCACGCATGGGGCGAATGGCAGAGCGATGCCGATAAACATTGGAAGAAATGTTCCCACTGTGAGGCAAGTGGTATCATGGAAGATCACTCCGGCGGAATGGCCACCTGCAAAGATCAGGCGGTGTGTTCTGTCTGCGGCGCGGCTTATGGGGAACTGAATCCAGATCATCACACGGGCGGCACCGAGGTGCGCGGCAGAGTTGAGGCCACCGCCAGCGCAGATGGCTATACGGGGGACACCTATTGTAAGGGCTGTGGTATCAGAATTGCGGCAGGACAGGCTATCCCGAAGGATCCTACGACCCCGACGACACCTACGACCCCTACGACCCCGACGACACCTACGACCCCGACGACACCTACGATTCCGACGACACCTACGGTTCCGACGACACCTGCGATTCCAACGACACCCACGGTTCCAACGGCCCCGACGACCCCGAAAAAGGACAGCAGCAGTTCCGGAAGCAGCGACGATACCACCAGCTATACGCTGAACTTCCATGCGAACGGTGGCGGTGGCATAAGTGCAATTGGGGGAACCTACGGTAAGACGGTCAGCCTTTCCGATTATATTCCGACCCGTGAGGGCTATGATTTTACCGGCTGGTATTCCGATCAGGCATTGACACAGAGGATCACGGAACTCAGGATGATCGGAAACAGGACAGTTTACGCCGGCTTGATAAAGAGCGATCCAGACGCAGGGACGAATCCATTTACAGATGTGTATGCGAACGATTGGTTTTATAAGGTTGTGATGTTTGTCTATGAGAAGGGATTGATGTCCGGAATCAGCGCAACGACCTTTGCACCGAACACCAATATCACCCGTGCCCAGATCGCGGCGATTTTTTACCGTATGGCGGGCAGCCCTGCCGTTGAGGGAAAGAACCACTTTACGGATGTTGAGTACGGTCCCGGTACCGTAGGGGTTTACGATGCGGTAACCTGGGCACAGCAAAACGGCATTATGGGAGACTTTGACGGCAAGAAATTTGGCCCGGATGATCCTGTTACGCGTGAACAGCTTGCATCGATCTTTTATCGTTACGCACAGCTCAGGGGCTATGATACCACACAGGGTGGCATGGCAGCCGGCAGCGATCTTCCTGATCTGAAGGGCACGGTTACCCGCGCTGAGACTGCGGAGATGCTCCATCAATTTGTAGAAAAACAGGGACTGAAACCTGTTGCTGCATCGACAGGTGCGACAGAATGGAGGAAACCGACGAGCTAAGACGGTGCATCTGGATAAATAATCGGTAAAATACTGAATTTGAGGACAGGCGGCTGATGACCTGTGTGTCCGGGTCAAAAAATGAATAAAAGACCTTTTGACATCGTTTGTTATTTTGTGTCAAAAGGTCTTTTTACTATTTATAAAATCTATGTAGTTCATGCTGGACGTCAGTTGTAGAAAGCATATTTCTGGGCAGGATGAAATTTCTGCAAACAGTCCTAAAAAGAGATGAAAGAGCAGGGATTTATTTTATCTGCGTGAAGACAGAATATCCACACCCCACACAAGCAGAATCAGTCCCAAAAGGATCGCTCCAGCCTTATTCCAGTCGTACTGGTTCATCGCGAAGATAAGCGGTGCGCCGATCCCGCCTGCGCCCACGAGTCCGAGAACGGACGCCTCACGGATATTGACGTCAAAACGGTAGAGGACGGCGGAGCAGAATGCTGGGGCGAGCTGCGGGAGAACGCTGTGGCAGACGGCTGGAACCGGGTGGACACCCATGGCGAGGAGCGCCCGGTACGGGCCGGGATCGATGGCCTCCAGACATTCGGTGAAGCGCTTTGTGAGAAGTCCGATGCTGCAGACGGCTAACGTCAGGACACCTGTGAAGGCGCCGGGACCGGAGACCCGGATAAAGATCAGACCATAGATCAGAAACGGGATCGACCGAATCGCCATGATGATCAGGTTAAAGAAAAAAGCGGTCGGAGCAGGGACAAAGCGTCTTGTGTTGAGAAAGGCAAGGGGTGCGGCAAGGAAAGCACCGATGGCTGTTCCGACAATGGCAATGCAGATGGTCTCAAGAAGCAGATAGCCGAGCCCGTCTTTCTTTGCGGAGAAAAAGAAGCTCCAGTCCGGATGCGTGAGTCCGGCTGCCATACTTTTTAAGGCAGCGGCACTTGTTCTTGAAAAATCCGGCGGAGTCTGTGTCGCGAGGCAGAAGAGGAAGAGCACTGCAAAACCGAAAAGGATCATCCGTCCAGAGATACGGGTCTTTTTGGACAAGTCCTTTCTGCCTGAAAAAAGTTCTGCGATCTGTCCGCTGTGGATCACAGCTGTAAAATACCGGTTCGCGGATTCGATGACACAGACGGTGAGAAAGAGCAGCAGCAGGATCGTTCCGACCTTGTGGAATTCCCGCCAGGAGATCTTTTCATTTAAGATCAGACCGATCCCGCCTGCTCCAACGTATCCGAGGATGGAACTGTGCCGCACATTCGTCTCAAAGAGGTACAGGGCGTTTGTCAGAAATGCGGGCAAAATCTCCGGCAGAACGGCATGGATAAATGCCGGGAAACGGGCGCAGCCCATAGAGATAAGGGCCTGATAGGGGGCTATGTCCGTATGTTCCGCATCCTCGTAGGTGAGCTTTGTCATGATCGCAAAGGTGTAGAGCGTGATGGCGAAGGTTCCCGCAAAGGTTCCGAGTCCGAAGAGAAAGGTTGCGGCGAGCGCCAGAATCAGCGCCGGAAAAGACCGGAGTACCTGGATTAGGAGACGCAGCAAACGCCTTGCCCAGGACGGAAAATGCAGGGATACAGCGCCGAAAGGGGAAACGATCAGTGCCAGAGCGGATCCGGTCACGGTACCTGTCACAGACATCTGGACTGTGTAAAAGAGAGGCAGCAGGATCTTCGGAAAAAAGGAGAGATCCGGCCGCATCATGTCGGCCGCCAGATCTGAAAGATGGGAGCTCCTTGAAATAAAAAGAGCCGGATCGCATCCGGTGAAGGACGCGGCGGCGTAAAAGCAGAGAAGGAAGAGGATCCAGCCGGCAGGTTTTATATATTTTTTTCGATTTCTGTACATGGATTGCTTCCTCCTCTGAAATGCTTCTCTGCAAGGATCCGTTGGGACGGATAAATGCATAAATAGCAGAGTTCTATTATTCATAACCTAAGACAGGTGGGAGTCTTCGAGACTGAGATAAATGTTTCTCAGGATTTCCTCATTCATTTCCGATGGCGTTCCATCAAAAACCACATTTCCGTCCTTCAGCCCGATGATCCGGTCGGAAAACTCCTGAGAAAATTCAAGGTTATGGCTGTTCATAAGAATCGTGACGCCATCCTTTTCCTGAATCTCCTTTAAAAGTGTCAGGATCTGCCGCCCGGTGACCGGATCCAAGGAGGCGGCGGGCTCATCAGCCAGCAGGATTTTTGGATGACGCATGAGGGCTCTCGCGATGGCGGCGCGCTGTTTCTGACCACCGGAGAGATTTTTTACCGGTTCTTCTGATTTTTCCAAGAGTCCCACGCGGTCAAGAAATTTCAGTGCTTCTGCCCGGCGCTTTTTTCCGTAGATTCCGAACACAGCGGGGAAAAATCCCATATCCGGCAGACAGGCAGTGAGCACATTTGCAAGGCAGGTGGAATTTTCCACGAGACAGAAATCCTGATAGATGGTGCCGATGGATCTCTTTACATTTTTTCTGGCAGTTCCGGACATGGACGATATGTCGCTGCCATCAAAAAGGACAGCCCCGTCCCCCGGCGTCTCCATGCCGTTTAAGATCCGGAACAGGGTGGTTTTTCCAGCTCCGGACGGACCGATCACGGAGACGAACTCGCCCTGAGGGATGGTAAAGGTTACATGGTCCAGGGAGCGTGTCCCGTTTTTAAATTGTTTTCCAATGTTCTGAAGAACGATTTCCATGAAGATACCTGCCTTACAAATAATGAATCAGTAAAAAACTGGAACCTGTTTAGTTCATAGACTTTAACATTTCCTGTGCGGCGCGTTCCCCGTCATAGTTCGCGTCATCGCCCCACTCGTAGCCGACCTGACTGAAGACTTTGATGATGTCTTTGCCTTCACCAGTTCCTGCGATCTCGATGAAGGAATCACCGAGAGCCTGACGGAAGTCAGCGTCCTGCATCAGTTCGGAAGTTTTGCTGTATGCGATCATATCGTTGTAGATTCCCTCTGTGACGCCGATGATGCCTGTCTGCTTTACCATATCATCAGTGCCGCCGAATTTCTCTTTCCAGTCCGGCGCATATTTTGTGCGGATATGGCCGTAGGAGACCATGAGGTCTGCCTGTCCGGAGGCGAGGCGGGCGAGGGAGGTGGTGTAGGAATCAGACTGGACCGCATTTGCGAGGTCAGCGATGGTCTTTCCGTAGCGCTCGTTTAACCATAAGGACGGATAAATGTAGCCGGACGCGGAGGTCGGTCCCATGACTGCCCAGGTGGCGCTGTTTAAGTCATCCCAGGTAAGTTCCTCGCCGTTGTTGACCTTTGCCAAGAGCTCCTGACCTTTTTCACTCGGTCCTGCGAGAATGATGGAGCGGTAATATGTGCTCATTTTGTCTGTGTTTTCCTCGATGGTGCCGTCGTTCCATTCCTTCGGATCTTCGGAGTCCTTATTGATGGCGTAGCGGAGAGCCGTGAGGAGAACATCGCAGTCATCGGAGAACAGGACATAGTTTCCTCCGGAGATAAATCCGATATCAGCGCTTCCTGCGCTCAGTGCCTCACCGACAGCAGTGTAGCTTGTTCCGACGGTCATGTCGATGTCTTTGACATCGTAGCCTTTTTCAAGCAGTGTCTCTTTTAATAGGTTTTCTAACGGCTCTGTTGCTGTCGTGATCGTATCTGCATCTGCGTATGGGGAGAAAGCGATCTTTAAGGAATCGATGGATTTTGTCTCTGCGGAAGCGGTTGCTTCAGAAGTGCTTTCCGCAGAAGCGGCAGATGTGGTCTCCCCTGTGGAAACAGCCGGTGCGTCCGTTTTGGAAGAACATCCTGCAGTGAGTCCGAGGCAGAGCGCCAGGGAGAGAGCGGGTACAACAAATTTTCTCATAATAATACCTCCATAGCCCGTCAGGGCAGAATATATTTTCTGCTGAAAGAATGGGACACCGGGAAATACGGTGAAATAGTTTCAATATCCGCTAATGGTCAGGACAATGTGAGAGCGTGATCGTTCCGGATAAAATGAAATAGAACGCGTTCAGCTGCCATAGATCCTGAAGATACAGGCGGATAAAGAAAAAGGCATGCCTTCTGCAGCATGCCGTAAAAATGACTTTCAGGCAGAATGCTGACAAGCCGCGGACATGGATCCGCAGCATGGGACGGTCGATCCTTTCTGGAATCCTCTCAGCCCGGAACACGGGCTCCCTCGCAATCTGGTCTTCGTCATCAAGTGATTGAATTGACCGCAGCATCAGGGCGCTCCCCCTCATGCTGCATTCCGTTAACCGATTTGGATTGTAGCACAGGAGATGAAAAAAGGCAAGAGAGGAAATTTCTGAAAGGTCCGCCGGGAAAAAGCGATGGGCGGGGAACACAAGGCTGTAAGCAGGCTGCACGGAATACATGAAAAATATCGATGGATCCATGCAAAATCCGCAGTCTTGAAATTATGTACGAAACCGGGTGCAAACTTGACTTTTCCGCGCGGAAAGTATATAGTAAGTCTTGTCAGAAAAAAGAAAATAAACAGACCGGGGAGCCTGACAGATCAGGCTGAGAGTTGGCTGCATCGCCAAGACCCGTATACCTGATTTGGATCATGCCAACGTAGGAAGCTGCTGAAGAGAAAGAGTAGAAGTGGAGATACCTGCGGGTGTCTCCTTTTTTTACGCGAACAACGAGCCAAAGTCCGCGCTTGCGCGAGACCTTGGCGACTGTCGCGATAACAAGGGGAAACTCGCGAAGCGTGTTTTCACTTGTTTACAATTTACAATAGTGACAATCTGTCATTTTTTTGCGTCCACCCTATTGACTGGAAAGAATGAAAATGTTACGATATTTAGATGTTCAAAATATATTAGACAAAAATGATTTGATTTTACGGGAATCCGGCTGCGTCGGATCAGAGAATGAAAGAGGAAATACCTATATGAAAAAGATTGGAATCGTAACAGACAGTCACAGCAGTATCAGTCAGGAAGAGGCGGAAAAGCTTGGGATTTTTGTCCTGCCGATGCCGTTTTACATCGATGGGGAGTGTTTTTATGAGAGCGTTACACTGTCCCGCGAACTTTTTTTTGAGAAGCTGGCGGCCGGGGCGGATATTACGACGTCCCAGCCATCACCGACTGCAGTGATGGAAATCTGGGACAAGGCACTGGAGCAGTTTGAAAAGATCCTTTATATGCCGATCAGCAGCGGTCTCAGTGGTTCCTACGAGACAGCGATGATGTTGGCGAAGGATGAAGCGTATGAGGGGCGCGTCCTCGTTGTCGATGACGGACAGGTTGCGGCTCCGCTCCACCAGATGGTATTAGATACGTTGGATATGATCGAAAAAGGATATGAGGCGGAACAGATCCGTGATCTCCTTGAAAGGGCGGGAGACCGGATGATGATCTATATCGCGCTCCAGACGCTGGAGTGCTTAAAGAAAGGCGGAAGAGTGACACCGGCGGCAGCGGCGTTGGGGTCTGTGTTTAATATCAAGCCGATCCTGAAGCTGCAGACAGGAAAACTGGACTCCTTTAAGAAATGTCATGGGATCGTAAAAGCAAAGAAGGCGGCCATCGAGGCCATGCAGGCGGAGATCCGGGATAATTTTCAGGACGCGTTAAACGACGGCGCCCTTCACCTTCTGGCGGCCTCCAGCGGAACGGACGAGGAGAATGCGGCATGGGTCGAGGAGATCAGGGAGGCATTTCCGGGCGTTCCGCTTCTCTATGATAATCTGTCCCTCGGCGTATCCTGCCATATCGGACCGGGCGGAATGGGAATCGGGTGCGCGGTGGCACCGGATTATAAGAGAGTGTAATGCCGGGGATATGGTTCTTTTGCAGAATGTGCGCCGGGTAGAAGATGATTGTGGAATTCGATAAGAGTTTCAGATAGAAGTTGTAAGCTCTGTGAGTGTTGCGTGTATACAAAATTTGTCTTATAATAGAAATCAGACCGTAAAAAATGAATGTTATGTTTTGCGCACAGGAAAACACAATCCTGCAGCAGGCGAAGGTCTGCAGGCAGGGCGGTGCAGGTGCGCATAGAAGGAGGTAACGATGGAATACCGCAGATTTGGAAATACGATCGTAGCAAGGATCGATCAGGGTGAGGATGTTCTGGAGAAGATGAAACGCATCGCGATGCTCGAGGATGTGAAACTCGCGAGCGTCAGCGCATTAGGTACATTTTCTTCCATGACCGTAGGAATTTATGATCTGGAAAAACGTCAGTTTATGGGGAATGATTTCGAGGGAATGTTTGAGATCGTCTCCTTTACAGGAACCATCAACACGATGGACGGAAAGTATTACAGCCACATCCACGCGGCGGCAGCCGACGCGAAGGGCAATGTGTACGGCGGACATTTAAGCCGCGGCATCATCGGAGCGACCTGTGAGATGGTGATCACGGTGATCGACGGAGTTGTGGACCGCGTAAAGGATGAGGAGACAGGACTCAATCTCTTTAACTTTAGGTACTAAAGTGCAGTAAGGTAACTGTTCAGCAGGTCTGCGCATTTACTGCGCTGACCGTAAGAAAACTTAAGCTGGAAGGCAAAAATCCTATCGGCGCATCCGATCTGGAATGGATTTTTGCTTGTAATTGCAAAGGTACTGAATCGTTACATATTTTTGTGAATTGTGATAAGAGATAAGAAAAGAGCGATAAGGAGCAGGTTATGGAGCAGATGATTCCGGGATTTCTGGAAGAAATGTTGAAAAAACAGTATGGAGAGGAAGTTTTCGCGAAGATCCTCGCGGGATATCAGGCGAGACGCCCGGTGACACTTCGGGTCAATCCCTTAAAGGCGGACCGGAACACGGTAGAACAGGCACTTACCGGCGTCGGGATCGCGTTCCGAAACGTGTCATGGTATGAGGATGCGATGATCATCGAGGGCGCAAGGGAGCCGGAGATCCAGGAACTTCCGATCTACAAGGAAGGCGGAATCTATCTCCAGAGCCTTTCCTCCATGCTGCCGCCTCTGTTTCTTGACCCGAAGGCGGGAGAGACCGTCCTCGATATGGCTGCCGCCCCGGGCGGAAAGACGACCCAGATGGCGGCGATGACGGGAAATCAGGCGCAGATCACGGCTTGTGAGAAGAATAAGGCGCGGTCAGAAAAGTTAAAATACAACCTGGAAAAACAGGGGGCATCGGGAACCTACGTGATGGTGGAGGACGCAAGAAAGTTCGACGATTTCTTTTCCTTCGATCGGATCCTCTTAGATGCGCCCTGCAGCGGAAGCGGAACCGTAGAAGTGCGGGATGGCGTCTGCCGGACAAAGATCTCAAAGGAACTTGTGGAAAGATCTGCGAGAACGCAGGAAGAACTGTTAAAAAAAGCGCTGAAGCTTTTAAAATCCGGACATGAGATGGTCTACTCCACCTGCTCGATCTTAAAAGAGGAGAACGAAGGTCTCTTAAAGCGCGTTTTAAAGAGTGCAGGCGGAGAACTTGTACCGATCGGGGAAGAGTGGACGAAGGAACTTCCGTTACTTCCGAACGCGATGCCGGGGACGCTTCTCGTGGGACCGGATGAATTGTTTGAGGGATTTTTTGTGGCGAAGATCAGAAAAAAATAGAAGCACCGCGAGGAGCTTCTATTTTTTTGCAAAAACCAATTTAAGCTTTTATGCCGCCCTGCGGTTCTCAACCTCGATCCGTTTCAGCTCTGGCATGATCGTGATCAGCATCGTGAGGATGCAGGCGGTTCCACCGATGACATTGGAGATCGGCTCAGCGAGGAATACGCCGTCGGTTCCCATATGCATGGCGTAGGGGAGAAAGTAGGTCAGCGGTACAACGATGAATACCTTGCGGAGCAGGGAGAAGAAGATTGCAAAGACCTTCTTGTTCAGGGATTTAAATACCGCTTGACCGATGTATTGCAGGTCCATAAAGATAAAAGCCGCAAAATACATGTTCAGCGCCGGAACTGCATCCTGGATCAGCGTCGCGTCCGAGCTGAAAATACGGATCAGCGTTTCCGGGATGAGGATGATCATGCTCCACATGACGGCCGTGTAACCGAAAACGAGGAGACTCATGATCAGAATGGATTTCCGCACGCGTCCCGGTCTGCGGGCACCATAGTTGTAGCTCAGGATCGGGGAAGTTCCCTCTACCATGGCGTGGATCGGTGTCTCGACAAGCTGGCGCACACTGGAGATGATGGTCATGACGGAGATATAGATATCGCCGCCGGTGACGGAAAGGATATTGTTACAGCAGATCGTCACGAGGCTGTTTGTGAGCTGCATGATAAATCCGGCCGCGCCGAGGCTGAGGATATTTTTCGCGTGTCCGGTACATTCCGGGATCTCATTTTTATGAAGGAACCGCAGCTTTAACTCGGATTTTTTCGTGAGGAAAAACAGGACGAAGGCGGCGGACAGGCACTGGGAGATCACGGTGGCGATGGCTGCGCCGCGGACACCGAGTCCGAGGGCAAAAATAAAGAGCGGATCAAGCACCAGGTTTGTTCCGGCACCGATCGCGACGGATAACATGCCGATGCTGGAGTAGCCCTGGGCGTTGATAAACGGGTTCATGCCGACCGCGATCATTGACGGCAGGGTTCCGATCAGATAGAGCATCATATACGGATAAGCGTAAACGATAGCCTCAGCGGAAGCACCGAAGAGGATCAGGATCGGGCGGGCAAAGAGGAAGCCGACTGCCATCAGGATCACCGCGCAGACACAGAGCATCGTAAAAGAAGTGTTCATAATGCGCCTTGCTGTGTCAGGATCTTTCTTCCCGCGGAAGATCGAGAAGAGCGGCGCACCGCCGGTCCCAAAGAGGTTGCTGAAGGCTGTGATGATGACAATGATTGGAAAACATAAGCCGACCGCGCCGAGAGCGGCTGTTCCGATCTCCGGGATCCGCGCGATGTAGATGCGGTCCACGATATTATATAGAAGGTTTAAGATCTGGGCAACCAGCATGGGGAGCGCGGCTCCGAGGATATTTCCCGTTATGGTTCCGTTTTCAAAATCAATACGTTTCATATGTATGGTAGCTTTCCGTTACTTTTCATGGGTAGGAATTTTCTGAACTGAAAATTCCGTATGATACCATTATGACCGCGGATTTTGCCGATTCGGAATGCGAAGCATCGGCAAAATCCTGTTACAGTGCGCGGGCATGGAGTGCCCGTGTACTGTAACAAGAATACGGTCCGTGCCAGGCACAGACCGTAACTTCTGATTATTCACTCAAATAAGCCTTCTTAACCTTATCATCATTCATGAGCTGCTTCGCGTCGCCGCTCAGAACGATCTTACCGGTCTCCAGTACATATGCCTGATTCGCGATGGAGAGCGCTTTTTTCGCGTTCTGCTCGACTAAGAGAACCGTCACGCCGTCGCGGTTGATGCTCTGGATGATGTCAAAGACCTCATTTACATAGATCGGGGACAGACCCATGGACGGCTCGTCGAGAACGATGAGCTTCGGATGGCTCATGAGGGCGCGTCCCATGGCGAGCATCTGCTGCTCACCGCCGGAGAGGGTACCGGCCGGCTGGTTCACACGCTCCTTTAAACGCGGGAAACGCTGATAGATCATATTGAGCGTCGCATCCATCTCTGCCTTATCTTTTCTTGTGTAGGCACCGAGCTTCAGATTCTGGAGAACGGTGAGCGTGGAGAATACACGGCGTCCCTCCGGAACATGGGCGATTCCCATGCTGACGAGCTTGTAGCCGGGGATCTTTGTGATATCGGTTCCTTCGTACATGATATGTCCGGAACGGGCGCTCAAAAGACCCGTCACGGTGTGCAGTGTTGTTGTCTTTCCGGCACCGTTGGCACCGATCAGAGCGACGATCTCTCCCTGATTTACATCGAAGGAGATTCCTTTTAACGCCTGGATCACGCCGTAGTAGACTTCCAGATCTCTTACTTCTAACATTGCCATGATTGTTCTCCTCCTATTCACCGAGATAAGCTTTGATAACTTCCGGATTGCTTAAGACTTCCTGAGTAGGACCTGTGCAGAGGACCTGACCAAAGTTTAAGACGGTAAGACGCTCACAGATACCGCTGACGAGCTTCATGTCGTGCTCGATTAAGAGGATCGTCATTCCGAAATGGTCGCGGACGAAGCGGATCGTCTCCATCAGCTCCGCGGTCTCATTGGGGTTCATGCCGGCAGCCGGCTCATCGAGAAGAAGAAGCTTCGGCTCCGTCGCAAGGGCGCGGGCGATCTCGAGCTTTCTCTGTTTTCCGTAAGGAAGGTTGGAGGCCTTGAAATCACATTCTCCGTCGAGTCCGAATACCTTTAAGAGTTCCATGGCTTTCTCATCCATCTCTTTTTCCACCTTGTAGTACCGCGGAAGGCGGAGGATTCCCTCAAGAGTGGAGTAGGTGTGGTGGTTGTGGAGTCCGGCCTTTACGTTGTCGAGAACGGAGAGGTCCTTAAAAAGGCGGATGTTCTGGAACGTACGGGCGATACCGGCTTTGTTGATGTCAGTAGTGGACTTTCCTGTAAGGTTCTGGCCGTCTAAGAGGATCGTTCCTGTATCCGGCTTGTAAACGCCTGTCAGAAGGTTGAAGATCGTGGTCTTTCCGGCACCGTTCGGTCCGATGAGACCGTAGAGCTGGCCTTTTTCAATGTTGATGGCAAAATTGTTGACAGCCTTTAAGCCTCCGAAGGAGATGCTTAATCCCTTTACACTTAACATGTCTGACATTTTAAGCTTCCTCCTTTCCGGAATGGGCAGCATGCTGCGGTTTTAAGCCGCCGAAGATCCGCTTGCGGAGCGTGATGAACTGCGGAGCGGAGTTGAAGAGCATCGCGAGGATCAGGACGATGGCGTAGATCAGCATACGGTAGTTGTTTAAACCTCTTAAAAGCTCCGGAAGCAGGTAGAGGATGACGGTTGAGATCACGGATCCACGGATGCTTCCGATTCCACCGAGAACCACGTATACAAGGATCATGATGGACATGTTGTAGCCGAAGTTCTTCGGGAGAGCAGTAAGTGTCGTAAGGTTGTGGGCATAGAGAACGCCTGCAACGCCTGCCAGAGCAGCGGAGATGCTGAAGGCCAGCAGCTTGTATTTTGTGATGTTGATTCCGATGGACTCAGCGGCGATGCGGTTGTCACGGATGGACATGATCGCGCGGCCGGTTCTGGAATTTACAAGGTTCATGACGATGATCAGTGTGATCAGGACCAGAATGATGCCGATCGTGAAGGTGGCTGCCTGCGGGGTTCCCGTGATCCCCTGAGGGCCCTTGATGAGGACCTCGCCGCCGTCCTTTAAGCCTAAGGACATGGAATCCTTGAAGGAGATGTGGAAGCCGTCAGCGTCGCGTCCGAGGAATACGGCGTTTACAAGGTTCTTGATGATCTCGCCGAAGGCAAGAGTCACGATGGCGAGATAGTCACCGCGCAGACGCAGGACCGGAATACCGATCAGAATGCCGAAAACAGCCGCAACGGCAGCGCCGACAAAGATGGCGATCACAAGGCTTACGGTCGGATCGATCGCGCCCTTCATGCATTTGGAGAAGAGGGCGCCGGAGAAGGCGCCAACACACATAAATCCTGCATGTCCGAGGCTCAGCTCACCGAGGATTCCGACGGTCAGGTTTAAGGAAACCGCCATGATCACGTAGATACAGAAAGGAACGAGGAGTCCCTTTAAAAGGCTGGATACATGTCCGGTGCCCATGAGCACTTCCATGATGATCCAGGCAGCAACGACCATGCCGAGCGTGATCATATTGTTGATAAAGAGTTTCTTTTTTGCTGTACTTTTCATGGGAATCACCTACACTTTCTCGTTCAGTTTTTTGCCCAGGATTCCGGTCGGACGTACTAAGAGGACGATGATCAGGACGGAGAATACGATCGCGTCGGAGAGCTGGGAAGAAATATATGCTTTTGACAGGATCTCAATGATTCCCAGAAGGATTCCGCCGATCAACGCGCCGGGGATGGAACCGATTCCGCCGAATACGGCTGCCACGAAGGCCTTGATGCCGGGCATGGATCCTGTGTAAGGAGTCAGGGACGGGTAGGCGGAGCAGAGTAAAACACCGGCCACGGCAGCGAGGGCGGAGCCGATCGCGAATGTGAGCGCAATAGTTCCGTTTACGTTTACCCCCATCAGGGTGGCGGCACCGCGGTCTTCCGATACGGCGAGCATGGCCTGGCCGGCCTTCGTCTTGTTGATAAAGGTGGTAAGTCCGATCATGATCACGATACAGGAAACGATCGTCACGAGAGTCTCACCGGTCACTGTGATGGCACCGTCCGCAAACTTCAGAGCAGGGATCGTTACGACAGAGGTAAAGGACTTTGTGTCGGCTCCGAATAAGAGGAGAGCGACGTTCTGTAATAAGTAGCTGACGCCGATAGCCGTGATCAGGACGGACAGCGGAGAAGCGTCACGCAGCGGTTTGTAGGCGACACGCTCAATGACGATACCGAGCACGGTACACACGATGACAGAAAGGAGAACGCTTAAGAAGACCGGCATTCCCATACTGTGTGTCGTGATAAAGACCACGTAGCTTCCGACCATGATGATATCGCCATGGGCGAAGTTTAACATTTTCGCGATTCCATAGACCATGGTGTATCCAAGCGCGATGATCGCGTAGACACTGCCAAGGCTGATTCCATTGATTAAGTAGTTGATAAAACCCGTCATAAATTTTACACCTCGGTATGTTTTCATTAGCTGTGGGCCAGTTTTTCGGGGAACAGTTCAGGCACATCATAACGCAGGACCGTGAAAGAAACAAGAGGATTGCCGAAGCGACAATCCTCTTAACATGATGCCATTCTTAAATGATCGATTACATCGCCTGATATGCGCCGTCTACGACTTTGACAGCCTTCGGTGCCTTGTGCGGTTCGCCATCCTCTGTCCATGTCATGTCTTCACCGGTAAGACCATTGACTTTGATCTTTAACATAGCCTCTTTCATCTTATCGCAGGTATCACTTACAGATGTCTCCGGTGTGATGTCAGCCTCTTCCATGGCAGCTTTGATCGCGTAGATCGCGTCATATGCGTCAGCAGCGAACTGGATCGGAGTCTCGCCATAGTTCTCTTTGTAAGAAGTTACAAATTTCTGGGTAAGCTCATCCTGAGCGTCAGCAGCAAACGGAGTTAAGAGCATTAAACCTTCAGCAAGCTTTGTATCAAAGTTCTCAACCTGAAGGATACCGTCCATACCGTCGCAGCCGAAGAATTTCGGAGCGTAGCCCATGGTGTCAGCCTGCTTGAGGATCAGGGATGCCTCTGTGTAGTAGATCGGAAGGAATACGAGGTCAGCGCCTGCGTCCTTTGCCTTCTGGAGCTGTGTGGAGAAGTCCTTGTTGGAATCTGCTGTGAATGCCTCGGCGTCCACGATCTCAAGACCCTGGTTTGCAGCCTCAGCAGCGAATTTCTCGTAGATACCGCTGGAGTATACATCGGAGCTGTCGTAGATCACTGCGATCTTTTCCGCAAGTTTGTTCTCAGCAATGTAAGTTGCGGATGCAGCACCCTGATCCGGATCGGAGAAGCATACACGGAACACGTTCGGGTTCTGCGCACACTCAACAGAGGAGCCGGACGGTGTGATCTGGAACATATTGTCAGCATTCGCCTTATCTGCAACAGCTACACACGGAGCGGAGGTTACAGTTCCCATGAGGACCTGCATGCCCCAGTCTTTTAATGTGTTGTAGGCATTGACGGATTTCTCGGCGTCGTGCTCGTCATCCTGGAAATTAAACTCGATCTGGTATCCGTTGATACCGCCGTCAGCGTTGATCTCATCAACAGCGATCTGTGCGCCGTTCTTAACTGCGAGACCATATACAGCAGCCGCGCCTGTGACCGGGCCGATACCGCCGATCTTGAATGATGCTTCGCTGGAAGCGCCAGCAGCGGCTGTTGTCGCGTCAGCTGCTGCAGCGGCAGTTGTCTCGGTTGTGGAAGATGAGCTTCCGCAGGCAGTTAAAGAAGCCGCCATTGCAAGTGCAAGGCTTAAACTTAAAACTCTTTTTTTCATAATTGATTCCTCCTCTGGAACTTGTTATCATGATAACCGTTCAACGCTCTGTCGAGTTGCAGTGAAGCGGTTAAAGATTATTTTGAATTATAGGGAGTTTGTTTCAAAATGTCAAGCAAATTTATTTTTTAACGAAAAAATTGTTGCAGTTTGGCTCGGCAGCGCACGGACCGCAACGACCAGAGCCGGTGTGCCTTTGCGGAATGGCGGTTCGGATTGACAAAACGACCCACAGTGGATAAAATTTGACGTATCAGGATCCGGGCGGGGGAAACAACAGGTCCGGATCCACCCGAAAGGAGACGTGCTATGACGCTGACGCAGTTAAAGTATGTGATCACCATCGCGGACACCGGTTCCATGAATGAAGCGGCGAAGCTTCTTTTCATATCCCAGCCCAGCCTTTCGTTGGCGCTCAAGGAGCTGGAAAATGAGATCGGGACTGAGCTTTTTAAGAGAAGCAACCGCGGTGTTGTCCTGACACCGGAGGGACAGGAGTTCTTAGGCTACGCGAGACAGGTGACGGAACAGTATAAGCTGATGGAATCCAGGTATATTGAGAAAAAGAACGTGAAGAAGAAATTCGGTGTTTCCATGCAGCATTACACCTTCGCGGTAAACGCGTTTATCGAGATGGTAAAGCAGTTCGGTATGGATGAGTACGAGTTCGCGGTCCGGGAGGAGAAGACCTACGAGGTCATTGAGGATGTGAAGACGTTCAGGAGTGAGATCGGGATCCTGTATCTGAACGATTTCAACCGGAAAGTGCTCACAAAGCTTTTCGATGAGTCAGATCTGGAATTCTGCCCGCTTATGGACTGCGGGATCTATGTATATCTCTGGAAAGGCCATCCGTTAGCGAACCAGAAGGAGATCACTATCGAGGAGCTTCAGGAGTATCCGTGTCTTTCCTTTGAACAGGGAAATTACAACTCCTTCTATTTTGCGGAGGAGGTGCTGAGCACCTACAGCTATAAACAGCTGATCAAGGCCAATGACCGGGCGACCCTGTTAAATCTGATGGTAGGCCTTAATGGATATACCCTCTGTTCCGGAATCCTCTGTGACAATTTAAATGGTTCAGATTACTGGGCGGTGAAATTAAAGTCCGACGAGGTCATGACCATCGGATACTTAAAGAGAAAAGGAATTGCCCTGAGTCCGTTGGGACAGAAATATCTGGAGGAGATCCGAAAGTTCGAGGGTATGTAAGGGGGCTGATTGGCAATAGGTAAAACCTATAGCCAGACACATAGCGTCTGTATTGGACAGCGGCAGGCGGAACGTGGTATGCTGTTAAGATCAGACGAAATGGATGATGAAAAACAGGTTATAATGGAAATATCATTTTAACCTGAAGTTATGCGTGAGTTAACTGCCGGTTATATGACTTATTATAATAAGGAAGAAACTCGTTCAGACAGAGAAAATATCCAGAAACCGGCGTGCAGAATACTGCGGAATGTGGAAAATGCAACAGCAGGAAATTCAGGAAAACGGAAAGGAAGCAATGGAGTAATGCAGACTGACAGGAAAGAAGCGCTCCGCTATCTGGGGCTTGGAAAACATGAACCGGATCCGGAGACGGAGCGGCTTTTGGAGGAATGTATCCGTGAAACGGAAAAAGCGGCGGATCTCAGACATCTGATCCGTGAATATCCGCTTACCATCGAGGATGACGGGACCATCGACGGCGGCTGCTTCCGGGTAAAGAGCGCAAACTTAAAAAAGAACCTGTCCGGCTGTGATTCCGTGCTTGTGATGGCGGCCACCGTGGGGGCAGAGGTAGACAGACTTCTCGCCCGGTACGGAAAGCTTTCGGTCGCAAAAGCAGTGGTCATGCAGGCAGCGGCGGCAGCGATGGTGGAGGCTTACTGCAATGAGCTGAATGCCGGGTGGAAAAAGGAATATCTGGAAAAGGGTCTTTATCTGAGACCAAGATTTTCACCGGGTTACGGGGATTTCCCATTATCGGTCCAGAAACAGATCCTTGACGGACTGGAGGCAGGAAAGAGGATCGGGATCACACTGACAGAGGGATTTCTGATGCTGCCCTCGAAATCGGTGACAGCGGTGATCGGGGTGAGCCGGACACCGGCAGCCTGTGTGATCGAGGGATGCGAGGCGTGCGGAAAGAAAGATTGCGCGTTCAGAAGATAAGTTGAAGAAGATAGGAGAGAGCCATGGGAATTCTGGAACTGATGAGGGAGAGACGGATTTATTTTGACGGAGGTATGGGAAGTCTTTTACAGGCCCGGGGTCTGAAGCCTGGCGAACTCCCGGAAACATGGAATCTTTCCAGACCGGAGATCATCACGGAGATCCACAGGGAGTACCTCGATGCGGGATCTGACGTGGTGACGACGAATACCTTCGGCGCAAACCATTTTAAATTTAAAGCGGAGGATGGATATTCCGTAAAAGAGATCGTGACGGCGGCGGTTCGAAATGCAAAAAACGCCATCGCGGCGGCCGGACATGGTTACGCGGCTCTGGACATGGGACCGACGGGAAAACTCTTAAAGCCATACGGCGATCTGGAGTTTGAGGACGCCTATGAGGCATATAAAGAGGTAGTCCTCATCGGAAAAGCGGCTGGCGCGGATCTTGTGATCATTGAGACCATGGGCGACGGATATGAGCTTAAAGCAGCAGTCCTGGCGGCGAAGGAGAACAGTGATCTGCCGGTATTTGCGACCGTCACGCTGGATGAAAAGGGAAAAATGCTGACCGGGGGCAACGTGGAGTCTGTGACGGCACTCTTAGAGGGACTGGGAGCCGATGTGATCGGTTTAAACTGTGGTCTCGGGCCGATCCAGCTGCTGCCGTTTATGAGAGATATGGCGAAGGTGTCCTCCACCCCGATCCTCGTCAACCCAAATGCGGGACTGCCGAGAAGCGAGGGTGGAAAGACCGTTTACGATATCGATGCCGATGAGTTTGCCACGGCGATGCAGGAGATGGCGAGAAACGGGGCGACGGTACTCGGCGGCTGCTGCGGAACGACACCGGAACACATCCATAAGACAAAACTTGCCTGCGATGATATTCCTGTCTGTGAAATTACGGACAAAAACCGCACGGTGATCTCCTCCTACTCCCACGCGGTGACATTCGGCGGCAGACCGATCCTGATCGGGGAGCGGATCAACCCGACGGGAAAGCCGAAATTCAAGCAGGCATTGAAGGATAAGGATCTGACCTATATTTTATCCATGGGTGTTGCCCAGCAGGAGAGCCGCGCCGATGTTCTGGATGTCAACGTGGGACTTCCGGGGATCGACGAACCCCAGATGATGGTGGACGTGGTAAAGGAACTTCAGGGCGTTCTGGATCTGCCTCTTCAGATCGACACCTCCGACCCGGTGGCCATGGAGCGGGCGCTCAGGATCTATAACGGGAAACCGCTGATCAACTCGGTAAACGGAAAGAAAGAGGTCATGGAGCAGATCTTCCCGCTGGTAAAGCATTACGGCGGCGTGGTGGTTGCCCTGGCTCTCGATGAGGACGGAATTCCGGAGACCGCAGATGGAAGGATCGCTGTTGCAAAGAAGATCTACGAGACTGCGGCAGCCTACGGGATCCCGAAAAAGGATATTCTCGTGGACTGCCTCTGCATGGCGGTGAGCTCCGATAAAAACGGGGCGGTCACAACGCTGGAGACTGTGAGAAGAGTGCGGGATGAGCTTGGAGGAAAGACAGTCCTTGGTGTTTCCAACGTGTCCTTCGGCCTTCCGATGCGTGAGAATATCAATGCGTCATTCTTCCTTCTCGCGATGCAGAACGGACTTTCCGCAGGGATCGTGAATCCGAATCTGGAAGCTATGATGCAGGTCTATGACAGCTTCCTTGTTCTGACGGCCCGGGATGAAAACTGTGCCGGTTATGTGGGGATCTATGGTCCGAAGGAAGCGGAGAAGAAGAGGCAGAAGGAGATCCTGAAGGCAGCGGCGGTGAACCAGGCAGCCGGGGCGAGTGGAGCGGCAGGCGCAGGAAACAGCAATGGAGCCGGAAATACGTCCGGCACAGGTACAGGCGCAGCAGATACCGGCTCTGCGTTAAAAAAGAGCATTGTAAAGGGAATGTCTCAGGCGGCAGCCGATGCAGCGAAACTCGCCTTGAAGGACACGGATGCCTTAGAGCTCATCAATACGGATATGATCCCGGCCCTCGACGAGGTAGGAAAAGGCTTTGAAGCCGGAACCGTGTTCCTCCCGCAGCTTTTGATGAGCGCGGAGGCGGCGAAGGCAGCGTTCGCCGTCGTGAAAGAGTCCATGGAGGCCAGCGGTGAGGTACAGGAGAAGAAGGGAAAAGTGATCCTCGCCACGGTAAAGGGTGATATCCACGATATCGGAAAGAATATCGTGAAGGTCCTTCTGGAGAACTACAGTTTTGACGTGATGGATCTCGGACGCGATGTGCCGCCAGAGAACATCGTGGAAGCGGCAGTGAAGGAGCACGTGCCGGTGGTGGGACTCAGTGCCCTCATGACGACAACGGTTCCGGCAATGGAGGACACCATCAAGGCGCTCCGGAAGGATGCACCATGGGTGAAGGTCATGGTTGGCGGTGCAGTCCTGACACAGGAGTATGCAGATGCCATCGGGGCGGATGCCTATTGTAAGGACGCTATGGCTTCGGTGAATTTCGCGACGAGCGTGATCGGGGAAGCGTAAAAGATAAGATGATATTTTCAACTGCCAGGTCTTTCATTGAAACCTGGCAGTTCGATGTTCCTCCCCAATATGCCTGCCCATGACGTGTTCAGACCATAACCGAAAACAGCTCCTATTTCTTTCTGCACACGGGCAGGAGGTTTCTGGAGTGAAAATGCCGTACAATCCAGTGACAGTCGTGGGTTTTGTCGCGTTGAAATTCGAACTATCGGCAGGATCGGTTCCTGTTTATGTCATGCGTGGACGATAACAAAAATATCAACAGAACTATGGATTTTTCTACCGCGATACGGTATAATGATAGTTACTGTATAAGTCTGTGTCTGCAATTGCCATGTTTTTGGTATGGCACGGGAAAATGATGCAGACTGGCACGCTAAAAAAGGAGAAAATCAGATGAAAAAAATTCTGGATATCATCACGGATGAGATGAAAAAAGCTTTTGCGGCGAACGGTTACGATGAGAACTTTGCAAAAGTGACTCTGTCCAACCGACCGGATCTCTGCGAATACCAGTGCAACGGCGCGATGGCAGCCGCAAAGACATATAAAAAGAAACCGATCGATATCGCGAACGGTGTAGTAGAACAGTTAAAAGACAGCGAAGTATTTGAAGAAGTGAATGCCGTTATGCCGGGATTCATCAACTTGAAATTAGACCCGGCTTTCCTTTCCGGCTACATGAACGGAATGAAGGGTGCAAAGAAGCTCGGAATGGACGAGGTCGAGAAGCCGGAGACAATCGTTATCGACTACGGCGGAGCAAACGTCGCAAAGCCGCTCCACGTCGGACATCTCCGTTCCGCGGTGATCGGTGAGGCGTTAAAGCGTATGGGACGATTTGTGGGCCACAAGGTCATCGGAGACGTTCATCTCGGTGACTGGGGACTCCAGATGGGCCTTATCATCGAGGAATTAAAGGACAGAAAGCCGGAGCTTCCGTACTTTGACGAGAGCTTTACCGGAGAGTATCCGGAGGAAGCGCCGTTTACGATCTCTGAGCTTGAGGAGATCTACCCGGCAGCCAGCGGAAAATCCAAGGTTGACGAGGCATTCAAGGAGCGCGCCCAAGAGGCGACCTTCAAGCTTCAGAGCGGATACGCGCCGTACCGCGCGATCTGGAAGCATATCATGAATGTTTCCTTAAAAGATTTAAAGAGAAACTACGCAAACCTTGACGTGGATTTCGACCTGTGGAAAGGTGAGAGCGACGCGCAGCCGTATATCCCGGACCTGATCAAGGACCTCCAGGATAAAGGACTTGCATATGAGAGCCAGGGCGCTCTCGTTGTTGATATCGCCGAGCCGACCGATACCAAGGAGCTTCCGCCGTGTATCGTGAGAAAATCCGATGGCGCGGCCCTCTACGCGACTTCCGATCTTGCGACCATCGTTGAGAGAGAAGAAGATTTCAAGCCGGATCACTATATCTACGTAGTGGACAAGCGTCAGGAACTCCACTTTACACAGGTCTTCCGTGTCGCAAAGAAGGCAGGGATCGTTCCGGCAGACCGGAAGATGGATTTTGTCGGGTTCGGTACCATGAATGGAAAGGACGGAAAGCCGTTTAAGACGAGAGAAGGCGGCGTTATGCGTCTTGAGAACCTGATCGCAGATATCGACGAGGCGGCTTACAACCGTATCATGGAGAACCGCACTGTTTCTGAGGATGAGGCAAAGACGACAGCAGAGATCGTAGGTCTCGCTGCCTTAAAATACGGCGATCTCTCTAACCAGGCCACAAAGGACTATGTCTTCGATATCGACAGATTTACTTCCTTTGAGGGAAATACAGGTCCGTATGTTCTCTACACGATCGCGAGGATCAACTCCATCTTAAAGAAATACAGCGATACCTGTGAAAATACAGAGAATGGCGAGATCCTTCCGCCGTCCGCAGAGCCGGAGAAGACCTTGATGCTCGCCCTCTCCCGGTACAGCGATGTGATGCTTACCTGCTTCGAGGAGCTTGCGCCGCATAAGATCTGTGCTTACATTTACGAGCTCTCCAACGCGTTAAACCACTTCTACCATGAGACGAAGATCATCGCTGAGGAAGACAAGAAGAAACAGGCGGGTTACATCAGCCTTGTTACGTTAACACGTGATGTGTTAATGACATGCATTAACGTTCTGGGATTCAGCGCACCGGAACGGATGTGATGAAACAGCCTGTCATGCGGCTATGCAGAAGGGCAGGCTTGCCTGCACAGATGCATAGACATATGACAGGCAAAACTTCATGAGCAAGTAAGCCGACAGGCTGGATTGCGAATGAAGCTAGGATCGTGGGAGCACGTAGTGCGGAACGATCCGTTTCAGGGCTGGAAAGCAATAAAACAAACCGGGGGGACGGAATGATATGGAAGTAACGGAACTTACTGCCGAAGCCTTCTGGAAAGGCGAGACAGAGATCAGGGGAACCGTCATGGACGGGGAAGATGAATACCGTGTCCGTATCCTGCGCAAGGGTAGTCAGAATTTTGACTACTCTTGTTCGCATATCAGTAAAACGGGAAGAAATCTCGGCTTTTGCGGAGTATCCTGCACACAGGGACCCGACGGGATCCCCATGTGCCCGCATGCCCATGTCCTGCTTGCGGAATGGCTCCGGAGAGAGAGCAGGGAGTCGAAACATCCGGTTTCCACATCCCAGAAAGTCCGGTTTATGGTCCGGGAGTACACGAACCGCGAGGTGAGCCGGATCATGGGTGCCTCCGAGGAGGGACATTACCGTCTGATCCCCATTGTCGCGATCTCAAGAGACCAGGTGCGGGTCCGCTTCACGGTGGGCCGTGAAAAACAGTACCCGGTGAAGGATCTGACAGCCTTCGCGAAGGCCATGGAAAATATGAGTCTTGTCCAGTACGGAAAAGGCCTTGCGTTCCATCACAGCCTCCAGGCATTTGATGAGAAAAGTCGGGCGTTGGCGCTTCTCATCATGGAGCGCGTCGGTTTTTTCAGGGAACAGTACCGCGGAAGCGGAAGATTCTCCATGGAGGCTGAACCGGCGTTGAAGGAGCTGATCCTCGGAAGAGCCGGAAGAGAGCGGTTCTTTGCCATCATGGACGGTCAGACCATCGAGTGTGAGGATTACCGGAAGAAAAAGAGGATGTTGACGGTAAAACGGGAAAATCCTACATTTACCGCCGTTGTAAAGAAAGAGGGACGGGACGGGATCAAGGTTACTGTTGATAAGGACATTATGGCCTTTTCCGGTGAAAAGTCCTTATTTATCGCGGATCAGGAATCGATCTGCCGCTGCGATCCGGACTACACGGAGTGCCTGACCGTATTCATGGAATACATGGTCATGGGGCTTGACGCGGAGAATGAAGTCTCCGTCAATGACCGGGACATGCCGCTCTTTTATGAGAGAGTTTTGAGAAAGCTGGAGTCTTTCGGACTGATCCGCTCCGAGGGCGTGGATCTCGAGAGCTACCGCCCGAAGGAATTGAAGGCCTCCTTCTATTTTGACAGCGATGCCGCTGGAACCGTCACCCTGCGTCCGGAGCTCGCCTACGGCGATTTCTCCTTTCACCCGCTGGCGGACGAGAATGTCCCGAAAGAGATTTGCCGGGATGTCCCGGGAGAATTCAAGGTGAGCCAGCTGATCACCACCTACTTTAAGTATACGGAAGACGGATCCGGAAACCTCGTGATCAAGAATGACGACGAGGCGGTATATCGTCTGATCTCCGAGGGCATGAAGAAATTCATGGATACCGGGGATGTGTTCGTGTCCGAGTCCTTCAAGAAGATCCGCGTCCTGCCGCCGGTGAGCACATCGGTCCAGGTACGGACGCTGGGAAGATGGCTGGAACTTGAGGTAGACACTGGGGCGCTTCCGCGGGAAGAACTCGCGGCGGTGCTGGCGGCTTACGGAAAGAAAAAGAGCTTTTACCGGATGAAGAACGGCGATTTCCTGACTCTGGGGGATGGCGGACTTCTCACGGTCGCAAAGATCGCGGAACAGCTCGGTGTCGCGAAGGAACTTGTGGGTTCCGACACGATAAAGCTCCCTGCATACCGCGCTATGTTCCTGGATGCGGCGTTAAAAGAGGATAAGAGCGTTAGCGTGTACCGCGACCAGCTGTTCAAGGCTGTGGTCCGTGGCATGAAGGACGTGGAGGACAGCGATTACGAGATCCCGAAACGCCTTGCATCGACGCTTCGAAGCTACCAGAAGGTGGGCTACCGGTGGTTAAAGAGCCTGGATGCCTACGGCTTCGGCGGAATCCTTGCGGACGAGATGGGTCTGGGAAAGACGATCCAGGTCATCGCCCTTTTGCTGGATGAAAAGGCAGAGAACGGCGGCACGTCTCTCGTGGTGTGTCCGGCATCCCTGGTATACAACTGGGAGAACGAGTTTGCCCAGTTCGCCCCGGAGCTTAAGATCATGACGGCGGCGGGGAACCAGGCAGAGCGCGAGGAGATGTTCGCAGCTTATGAGAAGGAGCGCCCGGATGTGATCATTACGTCCTACGACCTCTTAAAGCGCGATATTCTCTGGTACCATGAAAAGGAATTCCGCTTCGAGATCATTGACGAGGCCCAGTACATCAAGAATTCCTCCACACAGGCAGCGAAATCTGTGAAGGCTGTTCCGGCAAAGACGAGATTTGCCCTGACAGGAACACCCATTGAGAACCATCTTGGGGAACTCTGGAGTATCTTTGACTTCCTGATGCCGGGATTTTTATTCACGTCACAGAAGTTTAAGCGTGCGTTTGAGATGCCGATCGTGAGGGACCAGGATCCAAATGCCCTGGTTCAGTTAAAAAAGCTTACGGGACCGTTTATTTTGAGGCGTTTAAAGAAAGATGTCTTAAAGGAACTTCCGGATAAATTAGAGACGGTTCTCTACTCCAACATGGAGGGCGAGCAGAAAGACCTCTACACGGCGGCGGCAGCTTCCTTAAAGGAACAGCTCATGGAGGGAACTGACGGAGATTACGGAAAAGAGCGGATGCAGATCCTCGCGGAGCTCATGCGTCTGCGCCAGATCTGCTGCGAGCCGTCTCTATGCTTTGATGGCTACAAAGGTGGATCCGCGAAGCTCGATACCTGTATGGAGCTTCTCTTAAACGGAACATCTGCGGGACATAAGATCCTCCTGTTCTCCCAGTTTACATCGATGCTTGAGATCATCGCGAAGCGCTTAAAGAAGGAGAAGATCCCGTTCTACCTGCTCACCGGCTCCACGCCGAAGCGGGACCGCGTGCAGATGGCGTCTTCGTTCCAGAAGGACGATGTGATGGTGTTCTTAATCTCACTGAAGGCCGGCGGAACCGGATTAAACCTCACTGCGGCGGATGTGGTGATCCACTATGATCCGTGGTGGAACGTGGCGGCACAGAACCAGGCCACAGACCGCGCCCACAGGATCGGGCAGGAGAACCAGGTCTCCGTATTCAAACTCATCACGAAGCACACCATCGAGGAGAATATCCTGAAGCTTCAGGAGATGAAGCGGGATCTGGCGGATACCGTGGTGACGGAAGGAACAGGAGCGCTCAGCAGTATCACGAGAGAAGACCTCATTCGTATGCTGGACGAAGATATATAAGCGATATGCCCGTATCAGACGGACATACGGTTCCTGTCAGCGCGAGACGTAGACGGGAACGCTTGAAGCGACATAAGAAAATCGACAGAAAATTGCAAAGCTTTTTCGGTGGGTCTATGGTAGCATAGAGAAGGAAAATGAGGAAAGAAAAATGAGGAAAGAAAAATGAGAAAAATGAACAGATTTATCCCGGTCGCACTTGCATGTGCCATTTTTGCGGCACAGCCGGTGCAGGCGGCTACGATCATCCGGGACAGCGATAAACAGGCCACCAGCCAGAACAAACAGACGACAAACACGACCCAGAATCCCCAGGCTGGAAACGAGGGCGGTCCGGGATATGAGGACAGCAAGCCCAATACATCAAATAATACAACAAACACAGCCGGTCAGAGCCAGGTGAGCGCAGAGGCAAAAGCGGCAGCGGATGCCATCGCAAAGCCGACGATCTCCGCGGAGGCCGGAATCCTCTACGATGTAACGAACGGAAGAGTTCTCTTCGAGAAGAATGCCGATGAGAAGCTTGCTCCAGCCAGCACCACAAAGCTTATGACAGCGCTTCTCGTGCTGGAAAAAGCAAACCTGGACGACAAGGTGACATTCTCAAAGACAGCAGTCACAAACCTGGAGTCCGGAGCTGTGAAGATCGGACTCGTGGAGGGCGACCAGGTCTCCGTGAAGGACAGCCTCTATGCCCTGCTTTTAAAATCTGCCAATGAGGTCGCAAACGGACTCGCGGAGCATGTCTCCGGCAGTATTTCCGCCTTCGCGGAGCTCATGAACGCGAGAGCGGCGGAGCTCGGCTGCACGAACACACATTTCGTGAATCCAAACGGCTTAAATTCCGATCAGCAGTATACTACATGCCGCGATATGGCGAAGATCGCAGCTGCGGCCTTCGCAAATAAGACGCTCTGCGAGATCGACTCCACACTGAGCTACAAGTTCCCGGCGACAAAGGCAGCAGCGGCAAGAACCATCACTCCGGGCCACAAGATGCTCTATCCGAATGATTCCAGATACTATGCAGGAATCGTCGGCGGAAAGACGGGATATACTTCCAAGGCAGGAAATACTCTTGTGACCTGCGTGGAGAAAAACGGCGTCCGTATGGTTGCGGTGATCTTAAAATCCAAGAGCACCCACTATGAGGATACAAAGAAGATGCTGGACTATGGCTATCAGTATGTCAATACAGAGAAGTCCGGAAGCACATCCGCAGGAAAGCAGACAACTGCCGGACACTGGGTACAGGATAACGGCAGCTGGAGATACGAGTTTGCCGACGGAACAAAGGCAGTAGGAACGATCTACACGATCGATGCCGCTGATTTCGGTTTTGATACGGACGGAAAGATGGTAACCGGATGGAAGATGTTCGGCACCGAGTGGCACTATTTTGAGACAAACGGAAAGATGGTAAAGAGCGCATGGAGACAGGATTCCGGTAAGTGGTTCTATCTCGACGCGGAGGGAAAGATCGCGAAAAATACCACGATCGATAACAAGTATGTAGTCGGCGCAGACGGCGCATGGGTACAGTAAAAATAAAAAGGAGTATTGATCATGAAAGAAAGAGTAAAAGTAATGCAGGACGTGTACGAGAACCGTTCCACAAATAAGAAGGCAGTAGGATGCACCGTCATCATCAGCGGAGAGATGAAGGAAGTTATGGATAAGATCATCGCAAAGCATCCGGAGTACAAGAGCTATGCACAGGCATTCGCAGGCGTTGTTGAGCGCGGGATCCGCGTATTTGAGGAGGAGTAATCCGATTTGGGAACAGCAGTGTTTCTGGCAGCCAGTGTCATGGCTTTTGGGGCCGGCTGCCTGGCACGTTCCCGGTATGAGAGGGACTGCCTTGTAACGGAAAAGTACCGGATCGCCTCGGAGAAGATCCACGGACAGGGAAAGACCATCGTCTTCCTGACTGATCTCCACAATAAAGAATTCGGGGAAGAGAACAGCCGTCTGCTTGAGACCGTGCGGAAGGTGAAACCGGATGCCGTACTTTTTGGCGGGGACGGAATGGTCGCAAAGAGGGGAAATTCTGATGTCAGGATCCCGCTGGCGCTTCTGACAGAGCTTGCGAAGGAGTTTCCGGTATACTGCGGAAATGGAAATCATGAGAGCCGGATGCTATGGAAATCTGAGATTTACGGTGAGGCTTATGAGAATTATCGGACAGCCCTGGAAAATGCAGGGATCCGTTATCTCTCCAACGAGGCGGCGGATCTCGACAGCGATATCAGGATTTATGGCCTCGATCTTCCGAAGAGCGCCTATCTGCCGCGGTCGGGAGAGATCCCTGAGGGTCTTTTGAAGGAGACCCTGGGAGAGCCGGACCCTGAAAAGTTCTGTCTTCTTCTGGCCCATTCTCCGCTGTTTTTTGAGGAGTATGCGGCGTGGGGAGCGGATCTCACACTTTCCGGACATTTTCATGGCGGAACCATCCGGCTTCCGCTTGTGGGCGGAGTCATGACACCCCAGTACCAGTTCTTTTATCCGCGCTGTGCGGGATATTTTGAACTTCCGGGAAAAGGAAGAGAAAAGAGCCGGATGATCGTCGGGCGGGGACTTGGGACCCACTCGATCAATATCAGGCTGAATGATAAACCACAGGTGGTTGTTGTGAGGCTCTGCGGGGCTGATACGCAGCAGTAGGGACAAAATGTGAACGGCGTAATGAAGAGTGTGCATACGCACATTCTTTTTTGCGGTTATATATCGAATTGTTGGACATGGGTTTTCTGAATGGAAGACTGTGAAAACATACTTGAGGTGCATATGGAATTATCGTACAAACTGGAAAAGTTTGAAGGTCCGCTGGATCTTCTTCTCCATCTGATTGAAAAAAACAAAGTGAATATCTATGATATCCCGATCGCCGAGATCACGGACCAGTATATGGAGTACGTGCGGCAGATGGATGAGGAAAATCTGGATGTGGTCAGCGAATTCCTTGTGATGGCGGCGACGCTTCTCGACATCAAGGCGCGGATGCTGCTGCCGAAAGAAGTGAATGAGGAGGGCGAGGAGGAAGATCCGAGAGCGGAACTTGTGATGCGTCTCCTGGAATATAAGAAATACCGGCTGATGTCGGAGGAACTTAAGGACATGGAGTCCGGGGCGGACCGGGTGTTCTACAAGGATCCGACGATCCCGCCGGAGGTCAAGGAATATGCAGAGCCGGTGGATCTCGACAAGCTCCTGGACGGAGTGACGCTCACGAAGCTTCAGAAGATCTTCGAGTCGGTGATGAAGCGGCAGCAGGATAAGATCGACCCGGTCCGCAGCACCTTCGGAACCATCAAAAAAGATCCGGTGAGTCTGGAGGACAAGATCACCTCTGTTCTGGGATATGCCAGAAAGCACCGGAAATTCAGCTTCCGGCAGATGCTGGAAAAGCAGAACGACAAGACAGAGGTCGTCGTGACGTTCCTGGCACTTTTAGAGCTCATGAAGGTGGGGAAGATCCATCTGACCCAGGAACATCTCTTTGACGACATGTGCATAGAATCTCTTGAGCCGGAAGGCGAAGAAGAGGATATTGCTATCGATGTCACAACTGCTCAGTAGGTTTGCGCATTTACTGCGCGGGACTGTAAAAAATCGGACAGTTCCGTTACCAGTATGAGTAGGAGAATACCACTGTGGAGGAAAATGAATGAGAGTGGAAAATCTGAAAAAGCAGGAGTCCGTTGTGGAGTCCGTGCTGTTTACCATGGGGCAGTCTGTGGAGATCCGCCAGCTTGCGGCAGCGTTGGAATCGGATGAGGAGACGGCCATCCAGGCCGTGGAGCGCCTGAAGGAGAAATATGACAAGAGAAAGGCGGGCATGCAGATCGTGCGTCTCGATGACAGCTACCAGATGTGCAGCCGCACCGACTATTATGAACATCTGATCCGCGTGGCGGCGACACCAAAGAAGCAGGTGCTGTCGGACGTGGTGATGGAGACGCTGGCGATCATCGCCTACAAGCAGCCGGTGACGAAGGCAGATATCGAGAAGATCCGGGGAGTAAAGTCGGATCACGCAGTGAACCGTCTTGTGGAGTATGACCTGGTGTATGAGGCGGGCCGTCTCGATGCGCCTGGAAGACCGGCACTTTTTGCCACGACGGAGGAATTTCTGCGCCGCTTCGGAGTCGGATCTACGGAACAGCTCCCGGAGATGAATGTGGAGCAGCGGGAGGAAATCCGGAGCGAGGTCGAGGAGGAGCTGAACCTTAAAATCGACGAGGAAGGTCATCTGATCGATGAGCCGGAAAAGGATGCGGGGACGGCAGAAGAACCGGTAGATTCGGAAACTGGAATGGAAAAAACAGAAGAGAATGAAAGTGGCGCAATCATAAGCAATGCAGAGATAGAGAAAGAAATAGAAAGCGAAGACAACAGCGAAACCGATGAGGAGGATTCCATATCATGAAATGCAGTGAGATCAAAGTGATCAAGAAAGACGGGACAAAAGAAGAATTCAATGTCCAGAAAGTCCTGGCGGCGGTGAACAAGTCCGCAAACCGTGCGATGATAATCTTCTCAAAGGCTGAGAGCAAATTTATCTGTGAGTTCGTGGAGGAGAAGGCGGAGGAACTGGACCAGTCAGAGGTGCCGATCGCCCAGATGCACAATATCGTCGAGGGCGCCCTGGAGCGCGTCAATCCGGTGGTCGCAAAGAGTTACCGCGATTACCGCAACTACAAGCAGGATTTCGTCCAGATGTTGGACGAGGTCTACAAAAAGAGCCAGTCCATCATGTATATTGGCGACAAGGAAAACAGCAACACCGACAGCGCCCTGGTCTCCACGAAGCGGAGCCTGATCTTCAACGAGTTAAATAAATCCTTATACCAGAAGTTCTTTATGACCGTTGAAGAACTTCAGGCATGCCGCGATGGTTATATCTATATCCACGACATGTCCGCGCGCCGTGATACAATGAACTGCTGCCTCTTTGATGTCAATGAGGTCTTAAGCGGCGGATTTGAGATGGGAAATATCTGGTACAACGAGCCGAAGACCCTGGATGTGGCCTTTGACGTTATCGGCGATATTGTCCTGAGTGCCGCAAGCCAGCAGTATGGCGGTTTTACGGTGCCGAACGTGGAGAATATCCTGGCGCCTTACGCGGAGAAATCTTACGGAAAGTATATCACAAAGTATATTGACCTTGGCCTCGATGAGGAGAAGGCAAAAGAAGTGGCATGGAACGACGTTCAGCGCGAGATGGAACAGGGATTCCAGGGATGGGAGTACAAGTTTAACTCTGTTTCCTCCAGCCGCGGTGACTACCCGTTTATCACCATGACAGCGGGAACCGGAACAAGCCGCTTCGCGAAGATGGCCACTATCACGATGCTGAACGTCAGAAAGAAAGGTCAGGGAAAAGAAGGCCACAAGAAGCCGGTACTGTTCCCGAAGCTTGTATTTTTATATGATGAGAACCTCCACGGACCGGGAAAAGAGCTGGAGGACGTCTTCGAGGCAGGAATCGAGTGTTCCTCAAAGACGATGTATCCGGACTGGCTGTCATTGAGCGGTGAGGGATATATCGCCAGCATGTATAAAAAGTATGGAAAGATCATAAGCCCCATGGGATGCCGCGCCTTTCTTTCCCCGTGGTATGAGAGAGGCGGCATGGAACCGGCGGACGAGAATGACGTTCCGGTGTTTGTTGGCCGCTTCAATATCGGCGTTGTGAGCCTGCACCTTCCGATGATCCTCGCGAAGGCGAGACAGGAGAGCAGGGATTTCTATGTGGTCCTCGACTACTACCTGGAGCTGATCCGTAAGATCCATATCCGTACCTACGCGTACCTCGGCGAGATGCGTGCCTCCACGAACCCGCTTGCCTACTGCGAGGGCGGATTCTACGGCGGACATTTGGGGCTTCACGATAAGATCAAGCCGCTCTTAAAGACCGCGACGGCGTCCTTTGGAATCACGGCGTTCAACGAGCTCCAGAGACTTTATAACGGAAAATCCCTGGTGGAGGACGGCGCCTTTGCCATAGAGGTGTTAAAGCATATCAACGAGAAGGTGGAGCAGTTTAAGCATGAGGACGGAAACCTCTATGCGATCTACGCCACACCGGCGGAGAATCTCTGCGGTCTGCAGGTAAAGCAGTTCAGGAAGAAGTACGGAATCATTGAGAATGTCTCTGACCGCGAGTACGTCAGCAACGGCTTCCACTGCCATGTGACTGAGGACATCACTCCAATCCAGAAGCAGAATCTGGAACACCGGTTCTGGGAGCTCTCCAACGGCGGAAAGATCCAGTATGTGAAGTACCCGATCGACTACAACAAAGAGGCGATCCGCTCCCTGGTCCGCCGCGCCATGAAGATGGGATTCTACGAGGGAGTAAACCTGTCCCTGTCTTACTGCGATGACTGCGGTCACGAGGAACTGAATATGGATGTGTGCCCGGCCTGCGGAAGCAAAAACCTCACGAAGATCGACCGGATGAATGGATATCTGAGCTATTCCCGTGTGAAAGGCGATACAAGATTAAACGACGCAAAAATGGCCGAGATCGCTGAGAGAAAGAGCATGTGATAAAACCAGTTTGCAGTGCGGCAATTAAGGCGGAAGCATGCGTTGTAAGTTTACTTACATAAGCATGCTTCTGTCTTAATTGCCATAGGGCGAACGCCCGAGAGATTCTTGTTTTCATGCAAATGAAAACAAGAATATGAGCACTGCAAACGAGCGAGACAGAACTCATAAAAATGTGTTGCAAGCTTGTTTGCATAAGCATTTTTCTGCCTGAATCCGTATAGGGCGAACGCCCGAGAGATTCTTGTTTTCATGTAAATGAAAACAAGAATATGAGCACTGCAAACGAGCGAAACGCGTAAACGATTCTTACCAGAGACAGATCAAATAGAAAAGGAAAAACAAATGCGATACCACAACATAACAAAAGAGGACATGTTAAATGGCGACGGCCTTCGCACAGTCTTATGGCTGGCGGGCTGCAGCCATGCCTGTCAGGGGTGCCAGAACCCGATGACATGGGATGTGAAGGGCGGACTGCCTTTCGATGAGGCGGCGAAGGAGGAACTTTTTGAGGCCCTGGCCCCGTCCTGGATCTCCGGTGTGACCTTCTCCGGCGGCGATCCGCTCCACTGGCAGAATAGGAAGGAGACGGGAGCGCTGATCGAGGAGATCCACAAAAAATTCCCGGAAAAGACCATCTGGCTGTATACAGGATTTCTCTGGGAAGACATCAAAGACCTCCCGTTCTTAAAATATGTGTATGTTCTCGTCGACGGCCCGTTCGTTGAAGCGGAAAAAGATGTGACCCTGCACTGGAAAGGCAGCGCGAACCAGAGAGTGATCGACGTGAAAAAGAGCCTGGCACAGGGAAGTGTAGTTCTTTACGAGTCAAAATAGAATAATGGAGTGAAGGAGGAAAGCACATGTTCACAAAGTATATACTCTGTATTTTAACGATTGAATGGGCCGTGATTGGTACCTGGCTGTTAAAGGGAAAAGGAAAGTCCTACGAGCGGATTCAGAAGAACGATAAGATCCATGAAAAAGACCGTTTCATCCGCTTTCAGGGAATGAACCTTTTGTATCTTGCCCTGACTTCTTTCCTCGCCCTGCTCACAACATTCGCAGGCTCCGACCGCCTCACACTCCTCTTTTTCGCCGCCGTCTGCCTGTGTCTGTTCGGCCGGCTTCTCTACGGAAACTGGAAATTCGGCGGAAAGATCTGGATCCGGTGGTAAAATAGAATAAAAAACTTATTTTTGGGGCTGTCGCATTAGCATATCAGTTAGTACGGCAGTCCCATTATTGATATCAGAGCCGTTTTTACACGAAATTAAAGTTTATATAAACTTTATAATTTTAAACGTTTGATAACTTGAGACTGGTCCGCAGCTGGTTTATAATGAAGAAAATCATACAAAAGGTTCCTGAAAAAGAAAGGAAAACATGAGAAAAACATATCAGGAACTTGAATTTAAGGATGCGTTTATGTTTGCGGCGGTCATGTCCGATGCGGAAAGCTGCAGGGGAGTGCTGGAGCGGATTCTGGGAATCCCGATAAGAAAAGTAATGGTTCATGCGGAACATGTTCTCTTTGTAAATCCGGAAACAAGAGGTGTCCGTCTGGATGTGTATGCGGATGATGAACATGGAACGGTCTATAATGTGGAGATGCAGACAACGGACAATAAAAATCTGCCGAAAAGAAGCAGGTATTATCAAGGACAGATGGATATGACTGCTTTGAAGACAGGGAAAGATTTTGCAAGGCTGCCGCAGAGTATCGTGATCTTTATCTGCACATTTGATCCATTCGGAAGAGAGCGATACAGGTATACATTTGTGGAAACCTGCAGAGAAGATGGGGAACTTCTGGAGGATGGAACCTGCAAGATTTTTCTGAACACGAAAGGGAAAATTGAGACAGGGATAGGACAGGAACTTGTACGTTTCTTAAAGTGGATCGGTGAGCCTGATGTCGGGAAGGAAAAGGAAGAAAATGATCTGCTTATCACGAAACTTCGGACACAGATCACAGATTTAAAGAAAAATCGGGGAATGGAGGAAAATTATATGTTGTTTGGTGAAATGTTGGATGAAGAAAGGCGGCAAGGGCAGAAAGAAGGACTGCAGCAGGGGAAAATGGATATACTTTTAAAACTGCTGCAGGAGCATAAGATCGACGTCAAGACAGCAGCATCAATTATGGGAATGAATGAGGATGAGTTTGCAAAAGCGGTAAAAGAATGCCAGGAAGCCTAAAACAATATTTAAACAAGTCATAAAATCTAGAGACAAATCTAACTATTTTTAATCTATCGTATCTGAAAACAAATCGATAAAGAATCAAAGAATGAATATCAGGAATCCATGTATGATTTAAAACAGGGCAGGATTCCAGAGGAATCCTACCCTAAATGTGATTGTAAACGATATTTAACAACACTTTGCAAGAATTCTCCCATCCCCTTTAGGTGGTGAGATGAATTGCCTTTTGGGAAAATCATGCAATATCTGGCATCTTAAAACTGCACATATCTGTGCACATAAATGAAAACAAATACAGAAGAACAAATGTTCTGAAAAGCATAGACAAACAAGTGTTCCTGTGTTATAATATAATCAGTCGAAAGTAAAAGGAAAGGCTGATTTTATGAGAAAATTGGACAGTAATGCGCATTCAGTATTTCTACTCTATTATCATTTGATTCTGGTTATAAAATACCGAAAAAAGATACTGACGGATCCTGTTTCTGAGCGTGCACGGGAGATTTTTGAATATATCGCTCCGAAGTATCATGTTACATTAGAGGAATGGAATCATGATCGGGATCATGTTCATATCATGTTTCGGGCCCATCCGAAATCGGAACTCAGCAAATTTATTAATGCGTATAAAAGCGCAAGCAGCCGATTGATTATAAAAGAGTATCCGGAGATTCGGCAGAAGCTTTGGAAAGAAATGTTCTGGAGCCAGAGTTTTTGTCTGTTAAGTGCTGGAGGTGCACCCATTGAGGTTATCCGCCAGTACATAGAAACACAGGGAGAAAATAAGAGTGAACATCGTGTACCGTTTTCGGATCTACCCGAATAAATCTCAAAAAGAACTATTTGCAAGGACATTTGGCTGTGTGCGTTTCGTGTATAACCGGATGCTGGCAGAGAAGAAAGAATATTATGAGAAAACCGGAAAAGTATTAAAGGTTACGCCTGCAAAATATAAGGCAGAGTTTCCGTGGCTGAAGGAGGTAGACAGTCTGGCATTGTGTAATGCACAGCTGCATCTGCAGACAGCCTACAAGAACTTCTTTCGGGATTCTTCGGCTGGTTTTCCGAAGTTCAAGTCAAAAAAGAATCCGGTGAGAAGTTATACGACAAACTGCGTAAATGGAAATATTACTTTGCAGAATGCGAAACTGAAACTTCCGAAAGCAGGTTGGATCCGCATAAAACAGCATCGGAGTATCGATGATCGTTACATATTGAAGGGTGCCACCGTCAGCCAGGAAGCAGATGACAAGTATTATGTATCATTACTGTATGCGGCAGAAGAACCGGAACATGAAATCAGGCCAGTAAAAACCGCAATCGGACTTGATTTTTCCATGAGCGAATTGTATGTAGATTCCAATGGAGCTCATGCAGATTATCCTCATTTTTTCCGAAAATCCCAGGAAAAACTTGCAAGGGAGCAGCGCAGGCTGAGTCATTGCGAAAAGGGGAGCGGCCGTTACATGAAACAGAAAAAGAAAATAGCCAGACTCCATGCTCATATCGCACGTCAGCGGAAAGACTATCTACACAAGGAATCCAGAAAGATAACCAATTTTTATGATCTTGTGTGTATAGAATCTTTGAATATGAAAGAAATGAGCCAGGATTCAAGGTTCGGAACGAGTGTTCATGATAATGGATGGGGTATGTTTACTGATTTTCTTTCCTACAAATTAGAACGTGCCGGTAAGAAACTGGTTCGTATTGATAAGTGGTATCCCAGTTCAAAAATCTGCAGCTGTTGCGGAAAACTCAAAAAGGAGTTGAAACTGGAAGACCGTATCTATAGCTGCACCTGTGGAAATCAGATGAACCGTGATGAGAATGCAGCTATCAATATTTGCAGGGAAGGATTGAGAATATCGGGAGTTGAACTTGAAACAGAAAGAAAAATTTCCTGATCTCCGCCCAAAACGTAGATTTTGTTCGGGACTGCGTAGATACGAAACAGCCCCGCTCGTAATAACAGAACCGTGGGACACACGGGGATAGCTCGCCTATGCTTTGCCCAATAGGGCAATCGAACGAGAAGCCCCCACTTCAAGCGTTAGCTAAGTGGGGGGAGTATGTCACAGAAAATGATCTTCGCATCCTGTCCGCCGAGCTCGATGGCGGTTCCCACAGTCTCGTAGGTCTTCTTTAAGGCGATGGAGTTAGCGACGACCTCCTGGATATAGGGGGTGCCAGCCGCCTCGGCCACAGGCTTTGCACCGGAACCGGTGAGAATGATCCTGGCGTCACAGTCAGGAAAACGCTCTGCCGCTTCCCGGATCGCGAAGAGGACGCTGGCGAGCTGGTCCGCGTGGTGGCGGCGGTAGTCAGAGTATAAAAGTGTCTCGGTCCCGGCATCCAGGACCGTGATCTTTGTTGTGGTGGAACCGACATCGATTCCGATCAGTAACTTTTTCATAATCGTATTCTTTCATATTGATAACAGTCCGATTGCTTTGAAGGTGACGGTTATCTTTTTCTCTGTTAGTCCGTATCTGTATAGTTTAGAAAGAAAAAAGGCATAAAACCGTTTTGCATCTAAAATCATGCCGATTTCTGCCAATTCATTCAGTATTTTAGTGCCTGAATTTTTAAAAGTCAAGAATTATGAGGGGATGGAAAAGGGAAAATTGTGCTAAAATTTTGCTAAGATAGTGCGAAAGAATGGCGGAAAATAAAGGAAGTCAGAGAAAAAGAGGAGCAGATTTGAAGAAAAAGGCACGTGAAAACCAGAAAAATCTGATCCGCATGCCTTTTATAGCATAGTACGTTCGCAACTATTCTGTATCTTCATAGTTACAAGCAAAAATCCATTCCAGATCGGCTGCACCGATGGGATTTTTGCCTTCCAGCTCATGGTTTCTTATGGTCAGTGCAGCAAGTGCGCAGACCTGCTGAACAGTCACGCAGGTTCTATTATTCTTTTACAAGAACTTTTGTGATCTCTGCAATATAAACAGTGTGATAATCTTTCTCCGGATACCATTTTCCATCGTTCTCTTTTGCGATAAAGTTCTCCGGCTTGATCTCATCCTCGTAGAGCTTCCTGCACACGAAGACCATGCCGGCCTCCTCGAAAGCAGCTGTTCCGTCTGTGAAATACGGGGTAAGTCCAGCTTCTTTGACCTTGTCGCAGTCGCGGCCTGACTTGGAACCGCAGATGGAGAGTGCCTGCTTGTACTCCGGTCCGTAGAAGGACAGGGTAAATGTATCGTTTGCGTCCACGAATTTCTTTGTGTAGCGCTGCGGACGGATATAGCAGGTGGCAACATTCTTGCCCCAGAGGACGCCGAGACCGCCCCAGCTTGCTGTCATGGTGTTACAGCCGGATTCGTCGCCAGCGGTGATGAGCATCCACTCAGAACCGATCTTTGTGAAGGGATTAAAATTCAGACTTTTGATATCAACTTCTTTGAATGCCATGGAAAAATCTCCTTTCAATGATAAAACTGCAGTAACTGTTCCGTAGATCTTCGCAGTTACAAACTACTTTTATTATAGAATGAGATAAAATAAATTGCAAATGATTTGTATCCTGAAGGCTGGTTCATGAAAAAGCTGTGCAGGGTGCAGAAAAATTCATGAGTAGATAAGGAAATTGTGCTTGAATGAACATGATATAAGTGTTATATTTTTAACAAGACAGGAAATCCACGCGGACAATCATGATTGGAGGAAAGCTTATGAGAGGCGTAGAGACAAGGATCCAGGAGATCCGCCACCGGATCTTCAGAGAAGTGGCGAGAATGGCGTACCACACGGAATGGCCGGTGGACAAACGGATTGAGGAACTTCCGTATAAGATCATTCCGGGAGAAGTCGGAAATTTCAGAAACGATGTTTTTTTGGAGAGGGCGATCGTGGGCGAGCGGCTCCGTCTTGCCATGGGACTCCCGTACCGCGGGGCATCGGACCCGGCACCGGTATCCCAGGGGATCGAGGAGGCGGATAAGCCGGAGACATACTACACGCCGCCGCTCATCAATGTGATCAAATTCGCCTGCAATGCGTGTCCGGAAAAGCGGGTCTATGTGACAGACGGCTGCCAGGGCTGCCTTGCCCACCCGTGCGTGGAGGTGTGCCCGAAGGACGCGGTGAGTCTGGACCGCACAAACGGAAGATCCAGGATCGACCCGGATAAGTGCATCAAGTGCGGACAGTGCGCGAATGTTTGTGCCTATCATGCCATCATCATCCAGGAGCGCCCTTGCGCGGCGGCCTGCGGCATGGATGCTATCCACTCGGACGAGAACGGAAAGGCGGATATCAACTATGACAAGTGCGTCTCCTGTGGACAGTGCCTCGTGAACTGCCCGTTCGGAGCCATCGCGGACAAGTCCCAGATCTTCCAGGTCATCCGCGCGATCCAGACAGGTGAGAGAGTGTACGCCGCTGTGGCACCGGCATTTGTCGGTCAGTTTGGCCCGAAGGTAACACCTGGAAAGCTGAGGGCGGCGATGAAGGCCCTGGGCTTTGCGGACGTCTTTGAGGTCGCCATCGGCGCGGACCTCTGCGCGGTGCAGGAGGCGGAGGACTTCGTGAAGGAAGTTCCGGAACAGCTACCGTTTATGGCGACATCCTGCTGTCCGGCATGGTCCATGATGGCGAAAAAACTGTTCCCGGACTACGCGAACTGCATCTCCATGGCGCTGACGCCGATGACGCTCACCGCGAGACTTATCAAGAAGCAGCATGAGAAGGCAAAGGTGGTCTTTATCGGGCCCTGCGCGGCGAAAAAACTGGAAGCCATGAGAAAATCTGTGCGGAGTGAGGTGGATTTCGTCCTGACCTTCGAGGAGATGGCGGGAATCTTTGACGCAAAGCATGTGGATATCGAGAATATCGCGGAGGATGAGGGCGGAGTCAATGCGGCATCCAGGGATGGAAGAAACTTCGCAGTTGCCGGCGGCGTCGCGAAATCCGTGGTGGATGTGATCGCCCAGATGTACCCGGATAAGGAGATCAGGGTGGCGAATGCCGAGGGCTTAAAGGAGTGCAAGAAACTTTTACAGCTTGCCAAGGCAGGAAAGTACAACGGATACCTGTTGGAAGGAATGGCATGCCCGGGCGGCTGCGTGGCAGGTGCCGGAACAATGCAGCCGGTGAAGAAATCCCAGACGGCAGTCTCCTTATATGCCGCGAAAGCAGGTCATGTGACCAGCGACAGGACGGAGTATGTGAGTGAGCTGGAGAAACTGGTGGAATAAGTGCGTGGCAGCTTGTTTTTCCGGTTCAGGCCGCAAAGCAACCGATTAAAGAGTTATCAAATAAAAGCGGCTTCCTTGACGGAAAGCCGCTTTCGTTGTAAAATACGTACTTGACTCGTTTTTTAGTGGAAAGATCCAGCAAAGACATGTCACAGTGAGCAGGAAAGGAGGAACTTTAAGATGGATCAGAAGATGGAGAAAAATAAGAATAAAACAGGACTTGTGCTGGAAGGCGGCGGTATGCGCGGCATCTATACGGCGGGAGTCCTGGACGTATTTCTGGATGAAGGCCTTACCTTTGACGGGGTGATCGGTGTTTCGGCGGGAGCGGTCCATGGATGCAGTTTCCTTTCGGGACAGAAGGGAAGAAGCATCCGGTATTATAAAAAATACTGTGCGGACAAGCGCTTTATGAGCACCGAAAATCTGATCAGGACAGGAAATTTTGTGGATACTGATTTCTGTTACCATGAACTTCCAGAGATCCTGGATGTTTATGATTATGACACGTTTAATAAAAATAAAGAGCACACCGATTTCTACGTGGTCTGCAGCGATGTTGAGAAGGGGAAGCCGGTCTACGCGAAGCTTCACGATATGAAGCGTGATATCGGCTATATCCGGGCATCAGCGTCGCTTCCATATGTGTCAAAGTTTGTGGAGCTTGACGGCAGAAAACTGCTCGACGGCGGATGTACGGACAGTGTCCCGGTGGAAGCATTCCGGAGACTGGGATATAAGCGCAATGTTGTGGTCCTCACGAGAGATTCAGAGTACCGGAAAAAGCCGGAAAATACCTGGATGGCGGATATTGTGTACCATAAATACCCGAAGTTCGCAGAGGCACTTAAGAACCGGGCTGTCGAGTACAACATGAGTATCCGTAATATCGAAAAGCTGGAAAGGGCGGGCGAAGTTTTCGTGATCCGTCCGAGCGTTCCTCTTACGATCCCGAGGATCTGCAAGAGCGCCGAGGAGATCGAAAAGACATATCAGATCGGTGTCATGGACGCGAAGAAGATGATGGCGGATCTGAGAAAATGGATGGAAACGTCAGAAGGATCAGAAGGGTGACGGAGCAGTCATGAAATGGTGAAGCCACCAGAGAAAAATAATTATGCGGGAGCGCCCGGTCTGCTTTATGGGCAGATGACAGAATGGAAAACACACTGATAAGGGGGAGAAAGATATGGCAGCAGGAAAAAAAGAAAATCAGAACGCGGACCATATGATCCGACCGGTGGCGTATATCCACACGGATTTCCCGACAAAATTCGGAATTCCGAGACAGAGCGGCCTGACGGGCGATCTGGAGGCGAAGATCGTCTTTGAGCCGGAATTTTCCAATCCTGAGGCCATCCGGGGAATCGAAGAGTTCTCCCACCTCTGGCTGATCTGGGAGTTTTCGGAGAACGTCAGAAAGCCGGGAAACTGGTCAGCGACGGTGCGTCCGCCGAGACTCGGGGGAAACATGAGAGTCGGTGTGTTTGCCACGAGATCCCCGTTCCGTCCGAATCCCCTGGGACTTTCCGTCGTGAAGCTTAAAAGAGTGGAATACCTGGAAAACGGCGCTCCGGTCTTAGTTGTCACGGGGGCGGACATGATGGATGGGACGCCTGTCTTTGACATCAAGCCCTACGTCCCCTTTGCGGACAGCCACCCGGAAGCGAAGGGCGGCTTCACGGACCAGACGAAAGAGTACGGGCTTGCGGTGGAGATCCCGGAAGAATTTCTGGAGTTTCTGCCGGAAGAAAAGCGGGATCCGCTCCGCGCAGTTCTGGCCCAGGATCCCCGCCCGTCCTACCAGGAGGATCCGGACCGGGTCTACGGCATGGAATTTGCCGGATATGAGGTGAAGTTTACCGTGTCGGAGAAGGTTCTCCATGTGAAAAGTGTGGAGAAATGTACTGTTTGAGCAGTGCAGAAAAATGATTTAGAAGAAAAAAGTTATGGACAATGATCGTGATGACGATCTTTGTTGTCGCCATCGGTTCCCTTGGAATCGCAGGTATCCCTGGAACAGCGACCATGGCTGCTTCCGTCGGACTTTCCGGTGTCGGCATGGGCGCCCAGTTCGGTATGGTCAGTCCGATCTTAGCCATAGACCCGATCATCGACATGCCGAGAACCATGATCAACGTCACCGGTTCCCTGACGAATGCACTTGTTGTAGATAAGATGATGGGAAATCTGAATCTGGATGACTACAATGATATGAGTTTAAATACTCTGGACAGCAAAGCAAACAAGGAAAGCGCAGAGAAATAAAATAGCTGCAAAGAAGCGTAAATTCCCCGTGTGTATCTGTAAGGCAGGTATGCGCGGGGGATTTTTTGCGGAAAAACAGTGATGATTTCCGTAAAATGGGCATTCAAGTATGAATTTAACATACAAAAATGTTAAATTCATAACTATATCCGCTAAAAATTCGAAAAAACTGGACAGGCTCATATTTTCCTGTATAATAAATACCCGTGGTCTTTTTTCGGGACCAGACAGTTACTTTTACACACAGGTAAGAAAAAGGAGAATATTGAGTATGGAAAAAATACGTCCAATGTTGTTCACAACATTGAAGAAGTATTCCGGTGCCCAGCTGATGTCTGATGTGGTAGCGGGTATCATCGTAGCCATCATCGCCCTTCCGTTGTCCATCGCGCTGGCACTGGCATCCGGCGTGGGTCCGGAGCAGGGAATCTACACGGCCATCGCGGCAGGCTTCGTGATCTCATTCTTAGGCGGCAGCCAGGTACAGATCGCAGGACCGACAGCAGCCTTTGCTACGATCGTAGCCGGCATCGTGGCGAGAAGCGGCGTGGAAGGACTGGCAGTCGCAACGATCATGGCAGGTATCATCCTTGTTATCATGGGATTCTGTCAGCTTGGTTCCCTGATCAAATTTATCCCGTTTACGATCACCACCGGATTCACCTCCGGTATCGCGGTGACCATTGTGATCGGACAGTTAAAAGATTTCTTCGGTGTCACATACCCGGCAGGTATGGAGACCATCGAGACCATGCAGAAGTTAAAAGCTTTTGCCGCAGGTTTCGGAACCATGAATGTTCATGCGTTGATCGTAGGTCTTGTCTGCCTGGCGATCCTCATCGTAATGCCGAAGATCACGGAGAAGATCCCGGGATCCTTAGTGGCGGTTCTCGTTGGTATCGTGATGGTGAAATTCCTTCCATTACAGGTTAACACCATCGGCGACCTCTACAGCGTCAGCAACGCGCTCCCGGCTTTCCATATGCCGGCGTTCAGCTATGACGTGATTCAGGGCTCTTTATCGGATGCCTTCACCATCGCGATCCTGGCAGCCATTGAGTCCCTGCTTTCCTGTGTTGTCGCGGACGGCATGATCGGCGGAAAACACCGCTCCAACACAGAGCTTGTGGCCCAGGGTGCAGGAAACATCGTTTCTGCGTTATTCGGCGGAATCCCGGCGACAGGCGCTATTGCCCGTACAGCGGCAAACATCAAGAACGGCGGACGCACTCCAGTAGCCGGAATGGTCCACGCAGGTGTTCTTCTTCTGATCCTTGTGATCCTGATGCCTTACGCAAGCTGGATCCCGATGCCGACGATCGCGGCGATCCTCTTCATGGTTGCATACAACATGTGCCAGTGGAGAACCTTTGCAAGACTCGCAAAGACAGCTCCGAGGAGCGATATCGCTGTTCTTGTGATCACATTCTTCTTAACAGTAGTCTTCGACCTTGTCGTAGCGATCGAGGTGGGCATGGTACTTTCCTGTCTGCTGTTCATGAAGCGCATGAGCGACGAGATGGGAGTCAGAAGCTGGCTCCATGTGGAAGAGGTCGAGGAGCAGAAACGTGAGGAAGAGGAAGCTTCCAGGGGAGCGAAGAAAACAATGTCCGTGGAAGAGGCGCAGTTGAAGGCAGCAGCCGAGGAGATCAACCCGGCCAAGCTTCGCCAGATCCCTATGGAGCTTGCGGTATACGAGCTCACAGGACCGTTATTCTTCGGCGCGGCTGACCGCATCAACCAGATCGAAGTGAACGAAGTCACAAGATGTCTGATCCTTCGTATGCGGGCGGTTCCGGCGGCGGACAGCACAGCGATGAACTCCATGACAGCCCTCTGCGAGCGCTGCAAAAAGAACGGAGTCACCCTGATCCTGTCCCATGTCAACGAGCAGCCGATGCGCGCGATGGAGAAAGCTGGATTCGTGGATCTCGTGGGAAGAGAGAATTTCTGCAGGAATATTGAGGAAGCACTTGACCATGCGGACAAGGTGCTTGAGAAGTAAATAAAACGCGGAGACAGATTTTCTGCGCAAGGCTGAAAAGAGCTGTGTGACTATATGGGGGTCAGCAGCTCTTTTTAGCGTTTGTAGGGAAGACCAGACTGCAAAAATTAAATGATATTTTTGAAAAAGTCTGTTAAGACGACGCAAAATACGAAAAATACATACAAAAGTTACAAAAATCCTGACGAAATATATTGTATCTGTTATTTGCAAAATTTGCGTTAAGGAGGGAAAATAAGCGATTAAGGAGCGGCTAAAAAGCAGGCTAAAAGGTAGCAGGGATAAAATTTCTGTGATATATATGTTCCGACTTAAAAACAGGAGAGGAATTTCATCTTGTCAGATTAAAAACATCCCGATGTTAGAGTCCGATAGAAACAGCCATCCTAAGACCAGCAGAATTAACCAATCTGA
>ERZ833782.437-NODE-437-length-53115-cov-5.429891_pt1 | contig 53115 bp, 38 predicted proteins | sample MGYA00519577_ERZ833782 | MGnify/ENA primary metagenome ERZ833782 (study PRJEB31850, sample SAMEA3708745) | human gut metagenome | biome: human gut; feature: human-associated habitat; material: faeces | place: China | collected 2014 ...
AGAAATCAAGAAGAAGATCATGTCCATGTTCACCGACCCGAACCACCTCCGCGTGGAAGACCCCGGTCAAGTCGAGGATAACCCCGTATTCATCTATCTGGACGCTTTCAGCCGCCCCGAACATTTCGAGCGCCACTTCCCGGACTATCAGAACATCGAAGAAATGAAGGCCCACTATACCCGTGGAGGCCTCGGCGACATGAAGGTCAAAAAGTTCCTGAACAACGTCCTGCAGGACGAACTGGAACCTATCCGCAATCGCCGCCGGGAACTCGAAAAGGATATTCCCGCCATCTATGACATCCTCAAGGAAGGCAGTATGCGGGCCCGCGAAGCCGCCGCCCGGACGCTGGATGACGTAAGACGGGCCATGAAAATCAACTATTTCGACGACCGCGAGCTGATCGACGGCCAGACCGAGCATTTCAAGTTGAAAACGGAAAATTAAAAATTGAAAATCAAAGGCATTTGACTTGCACACCGGGCATCGTACAGGATGAAATCAAACCGCCCGGTCTCGGTCAATCGCAATGTTTCACTTTTAACTTTTAACTTTTTATGTCCTTCCGCGCCGACCGCATCTACCTCGAGTTCCTCCGGCTGACCCGGAGACTCTCCAACCAGCAGATTATGATGCTGCTGGCCGTGGTGGTCGGTGTGCTCGCAGGGCTGGGAGCCTACCTGTTCGAAATGCTGCTGCACGGCATCAAGAGCGGGCTGATACGCTGGTTCCCGGTGGACAGCGCACATATCCTCTTCCTGATCTACCCCGCCGTGGGCATCATCCTGGCGACGCTGTTCGTCAAATACATCGTCCGCGACAACATCTCCGAAGGCGTGACGCGCGTCCTCTACGCCATGTCGCGCCGCAATTCGCGCATCGCCCGGCACAACTGCTGGACCTCGATCGTGGGCGGTGCGACGACCATCGGATTCGGCGGTTCGGTGGGACCCGAGGCCCCGATCGTGCTCACGGGAGCGGCCATCGGCTCGAACATCGGACGGCTGGCGCGCCTCAACTACAAACACACGACGCTGCTGCTGTGCTGCGGCGCGGGCGCCGCCCTCGCGGCGATCTTCAAAGCCCCGATCACGGGCGTGGTCTTCGTGCTGGAAATCCTGATGCTCGACATCACCGCCGGGTCGGTCATCCCGCTGCTGATCGCCTCGATCACCGCGACGACGATGGCCTTCATGCTGCGCGGCTTCGACCCGATTCTGGCCGTGACGCTGGCCCCCGCGGACGCCTTCGAGCTGTGGCAGATACCGCTGTTCATCCTGCTCGGCGTGCTGTGCGGGCTGATGGCGTGGTATTTCACGTCGATGAACTCGCGGGTCGGAGGTTTCTTCAAGAGCATCGACAAACAGTACAAGAAATGGCTGTGGGGCGGTGCGATTCTGGGTATCCTGATCTTCGTCTTCCCGCCGCTGTACGGCGAGGGTTACGAGGGATTCACCTCCCTGATGCACGGCAACGCGCAGGAGCTGTTCAACAACTCGCTCTTCTACCGCTTCCGCGACATCGACTGGGTGATCATCCTCTTCGTCATCGCCACGATGTTCTTCAAGGTCATCGCCATGTCGACGACCAACGCCGCGGGAGGCGTGGGCGGTACGTTCGCGCCGTCGCTGTTCGTCGGAGCCTTCACGGGCGCCTCGCTGGCGCTGGTGTGCAACACGCTGTTCGGATGGGAGGTGTCGATCGTCTCGTTTACGCTGGTCGGCATGGCGGGCGTCATGTCGGGGGTGATGAACGCCCCGCTGACCTCGATCTTCCTGATCGCAGAACTCTCGAACGGCTACGGACTGTTCATCCCGCTGATGATCACCGCCTGCATCTCGTTCGCCGTGGACTACTACCTTGACCCCGACTCGATCTACACCAAGCAGTTGCGCCAGAAGGGCGAACTGCTGACCCACGACAAGGACCAGTCGGTGTTCGTCTTCCTGAAACTCGAAGAGCTGATGGAAACCGATTTCCTGCGCATCAAGGAGAACATGACCCTGGGCGACATCGTGCACATCATTTCGACGGCCCGCCGCAACATCTTCCCCGTGATCGACAACTTCGGCCGGCTGATCGGCGTGGTGCAGCTGGACGACCTGCGCGAGGACATGTTCAAACACGAGAAGTACGGGCACCCGATCTCGGACTACATGATTCCGCCGCCGGACAAGATCATCGAACACGAGGCGATTTTGAGCGTCATGGAGAAATTCGAGGACAAGCACGCCTGGATGCTGCCCGTCGTGGACAAGCAAGGCCGCTACCTGGGATTCATCTCCAAGTCGCGCATTCTGAACGCATACCGCGAACAACTCGTAAAAATACAGCAATGACAACGGAAAATGCCCTTCCCTGGGCCGAAGAGGCCGACTGCGCCGTCACGGTGTGCGACACCGAAGGCGTGATCCTCTACATGAACGAAAAGGCGCGTGCGACCTTCGCCCAACACGGCGACCTGATCGGCCGGAACCTGTTCGACTGCCACAACGAACGGTCGCGCGAAACGATCCGCCGCATGCTCGCATCGGGAGGCACGAACGCCTACACCATCGAAAAGCAGGGCGTGCGCAAGATGATCTACCAGACGGCGTGGAGGGAGCGCGGCGAAATCCGCGGGCTGGTGGAAATCTCGATGGAGCTGCCGGACGAAATGCCGCACTACATAAGGAAATAAATAGACGAGGGGAGGTTTTTTGAAAACCTTCCCTCGTTTTACGGAAACGGTCCGAAACCGGTGGCATTGCTACAACTTGATGTCGTAAATCTGAATCACTCCGGTCAGCTTGCCGGCGGCGTCCGTCACGAGCAGCGAGGTGACCTTGTTGCGGGTCATCATCTTCTCGGCCTCGATCAGTTTCTCGTCCGGCGAGATGGTCTTGGGATTGCGCGTGGCGATGTCGGAAGCCCTGATATTGAAGAACTCCCCGCGCAGGCGCTCCATCGCGCGGCGCACGTCGCCGTCGGTGACGATGCCCTCGATCCGCTCGCCCTCGCAGATCACGATCAGCCCCAATCCGCCCTTCGAAATGGCGTGGATCATCTCCGCAGCCGGGCAGTCAGGCGCCACGACGGGCAGATCGTGGTCGCGCATGACGTTCCCTACGGTCATCAGCAGACGCCGCCCGAGGCTTCCGCCCGGGTGCAGGCGCGCGAAATCGACGCTCGTGAAACCCCGCATCTGCATCAGCGACACGGCCAGCGCGTCGCCCATGGCGATCTGCGCCGTGGTCGACGAAGTGGGTGCGAGATGCAGGATGCAAGCCTCCTCCTTCACCCCCACGTCGAGATGCACGTCGGAGTTCTTGGCCAGCGCCGAGTCGGGGTTTCCGGTCATCGAAACCAGCTTGTTGCCGTTGGAGTGGATGAAGGGGACGATCTTGAGGATTTCGTCCGTCTCGCCCGAATAGGAGAGCGCGACCACGATGTCCTCCTTCGAAATCATGCCCAGGTCGCCGTGGAAGGCTTCGCCGGGGTGGAGAAAGAAGCTCGGGGTTCCGGTCGAAGCGAGCGTCGCGGCGATCTTGCGCCCCACGAGGCCCGACTTGCCCATGCCCGTAACGATACACTTGCCGCGGCTTCCGAGGATCATCTCCACGGCCGTGGCAAACTCGTCGCCGAGAGTGTCTTCCATGCGTTTGAGCGACAGCATTTCGGTATGGATCGCCTTGCGGGCAACCTCCAGAATCTGCGCCTTGGTCGTATCTGTCATGCTTAACGAGAGTTAGATGGGTATTTTACAGCAGGCTTTTCACAAGGGTCTCCAGATCGTCGAGCCGCAGCATGTTGGCCGCATCGCTCAACCCCTTGTCGGGATCGGGATGCACTTCGAAAAAGAAACCGTTGGCCCCGAACGCCTTGGCCGCATGCGCCATGGCGGGCACGAATTCGCGGTTGCCGCCCGTCTTGCCGCCCGCCGCGCCAGGGCGCTGCACCGAGTGGGTGCAGTCCATCACGACCGTAGGGGCGATTTTGAGCATGTCGGGGATATTGCGGAAATCGACGACGAGGTTGTTGTAGCCGAACGAGTTGCCGCGCTCGGTCAGCCAGATGTCACCGGCCCCCGCCTCGCGGGCCTTTTCGTAGGGGTAGCGCATGTCCGCGCCCGAAAGGAACTGGGCCTTTTTGACATTCACCGTTTTGCCGGTCCGGGCTGCGGCGACCACCAGATCGGTCTGGCGGCAGAGGAACGCCGGAATCTGGATCACGTCGACGACCTCGCCGACGGGTGCGGCCTGCCACGATTCGTGGATGTCGGTGAGCAGACGCAGTCCCCACTTCGCCCGCACGTCCGAAAGCATCTGCAACCCCTTTTCGAGTCCCGGGCCGCGGAACGACGATATGGAAGTGCGGTTGGCCTTGTCGAACGAGGCCTTGAAGATGATTTCCGTGCCGAGGGTGCGGTTGATGGCCGCAAGCCTTTCGCCCACGGCGTCCAGCAGTTCGGCCGATTCAATGACGCACGGACCTGCGATAAATTTTATTGCCATAAAATTCGAATTAAAAATTAAAAATTAAAGATTAAGAATTCCGGAGAATTTTCAATCCCTAATTTTTCATTCTTCATTTTTAATTTTTAATTGGAGAAAGCGTTCCGCTTTCTCCAGATCCTCGGGCGTGTCGATGCCGATGGTCTCGACCTCCGAAATCCCCACGCCGATCTTGTAACCGTTCTCCAGCCAGCGCAGCTGTTCAAGCGATTCGGCCAGCTCAAGCGGCGACTGCGGCAACGCCGTCACCGCCCGCAGCACGTCGGCGCGAAAGGCGTAAAGCCCGATATGCTTGTAGAACGTGTGGCGCGCGAGCCACTCTTCGCGCGGAACGCCCCGCAGGTAGGGAATCACCGAGCGGGAAAAATAGATGGCCCGCGACTGCGCGTCGAGGACCACCTTGGGCGAGTTGGGATTTTCGAGGGCCGCCAGTCCGTCGGCCTCCGTAAAGGGTTTCACGAGCGTGGCGATGTCGGTCGCGGGATCGTCGAAACAGCGTTTCACGGCCTCCAGCTGCGAGGGACGGATAAAAGGTTCGTCGCCCTGCACGTTGACCACCACGTCGTATTCGCGGCCCTGCTTGCAGTAGGCTTCCCAACAGCGGTCGGTGCCGCTCCGGTGGTCCGGGGAGGTCATTTCGACCCGTCCCCCGAAGGCCCGCACGGCGTCGCGGATGCGCTCGTCGTCGGTGGCCACCACGGCATCGTCCAGCACGCCGGCGACCTGCTCGTAGACCCGCTGGATGACGGGCTTGCCGCCCAGCCGCGCCAGCGGCTTCCCGGGAAAGCGCGTCGAAGCGTAGCGCGCGGGGATGATTGCCAAAAAATTCATAATTCAGAATTCAAAATTCATAATTACAGCCTCCCGTTTTTTCGTCAGGGCGGATGAAATCCGGGACTTCGTGAAACCGGCAAGGCAGAAGCATACACGGGGTATGTGGCTGCCGAAGCCGACGAAGGAAGCGCCAGAGTTCGCCGCCATCACGAAAAAACTATTCCAGAGCCAGCTGCAACACCTCCTCGTTGGTCTTCACGTAATGGAACGTGAGGCCCGCGATATATTCGGGTTTGATCTCGGCGATGTCCTTGCGGTTCTCCTCCGAGAGGATCAGCTCGGTGATGCCGGCGCGTTTGGCGGCCAGGATCTTCTCCTTCACGCCGCCCACGGGCATCACCCGTCCGCGGAGCGTGGTCTCGCCCGTCATGGCGATACGCTCCTTCACCTTGCGCCCCGTATAGCTCGACACGATCGAAGTGACCATCGTGATGCCGGCCGAAGGACCGTCCTTCGGGATCGCGCCCTCGGGAACGTGGATGTTGATGTCGTTCGTTTCGAACAGCTTGGGGTCGATGCCCAACTCCTTGTAGTGGGCCATCGTCCACTCGTGGGCGATCGTCGCCGACTCCTTCATCACATCGCCCAGGTTGCCCGTGAGGCTCACCTTGCCCTTGCCGGGCGTCAGCACCGACTCGATGTAGAGGATGTCGCCGCCGACCTCGGTCCACGCAAGGCCCGTCACGACGCCCGTCATGCCGCCCACTTCGTACTCCTCCTTGAGGAACTTGGGCATGCCGAGGATTTTCTCGACGTCCTTCATCGAAATCTCGGGCGCGAAAGCCTCGTCGAAAGCGATCTGTTTGGCGCGGGCGCGGGCGATCTTCGCCAGATTCTTGTCCAGCGAACGCACGCCGGCTTCGCGCGTATAGCAGGCGATGACGTTCTCGACGACCTCCGGGGTCATCGTCATCTCCTGCTCCTTGATGCCGTGGGCCTCGCGCTGCTTGGGCAGCAGGTGGTCCAGCGCGATGCGCACCTTCTCCTCCAGGAGGTAACCGGCGATGTTGATCATCTCCATGCGGTCGCGCAGCGCCGGGGCGATATTGGCCACGTTGTTGGCCGTGGCGATGAACAGCACCTTCGACAGGTCGTACTCCATGTCGAGGTAGTTGTCGTGGAACGTGGTGTTCTGCTCCGGATCGAGCACCTCCAGCAGGGCGCTCGACGGGTCGCCGTGGTTCGAAACGGTCACCTTGTCCACCTCGTCAAGGATGATGACGGGGTTCGACGAGCCGCACCGCTTGATGGTCTGGATGATCCGGCCCGGCATGGCGCCGATGTAGGTGCGGCGGTGTCCGCGAATCTCCGACTCGTCGTGCAGGCCGCCCAGCGAAATACGGCCGAACTTGCGGCCCAGCGCCGCGGCCACCGACTTACCCAGCGAGGTCTTACCCACGCCCGGAGGGCCGTAGAGGCAGAGGATCGGCGATTTGAGGTCGCCCTTGAGCTTGATGACGGCCAGGTGCTCCAGCAGCCGCTCCTTCACCTCGTCCAGACCGAAATGGTCGTGATCGAGCTGTTCGCGGGCGCACTTGAGGTCGAGGTTGTCCTTCGTCACGTCGTTCCACGGCAGTTCCAGCAGCAGCTGCAGGTAGGTCATCTGCACCGAATATTCGGCCACGGCGGGATTCAGCCGCTCGACCTTCTGCAACTCCTTCTCGAAGGTTTCGCCCACCTCCGCGGGCCAGTTCTTCTTCTTGGCCTCCTCGCGCATCTTCTCGATGTCGGCATCGGCGCCGTCGCCCAGTTCGTCCTGGATCGTACGCATCTGCTGCTGGAGGTAGTAGTCGCGCTGCTGCTTGTCGATCTCCTGCTTGACGCGCTCCTGAATCTGGTTCTTCAGCTCGGCCAGCTGCTGCTCGCGGATCAGGATTTCGAGCAGCTTGCGGGCGCGGGCCAGCAGGCCGGGGGCCTCCAGCAGCGACTGGCGGTCTTCGTCCGTCAGCTCCATGTTGGAGCAGATGAAGTTGATGATACCGCGCTTCGAGTCGATGTTCTTGATGGCGAAAGCCGCCTCCTTGGGCATCGACGGCGACACGTTGATGATGTTCAGCGCCACGTCGCGGATCGAGTCCACGAGAGCCTCGAACTCGATGCTCTTCACATCGGGAGTCGAATCGCGCAGGGCCGTCACCCGGGCCTTGAAATAAGGTTCGGTGGTGATGTACTCCGTGATCTCGACCTTCTCCAGGCCGTTCAGGATCACCGTGAGGTTGCCGTTGGGCATTTCGAGGATCTTGATGATCCGCGCGGCCGTGCCGACCTTGTACATGTCGTCCGGCGCGGGGTCCTCGACGTCGCTTTCGCGCTGCAACACGGCGCCCAGAATACCGCCTTCGGCATTCACGGCGCGCACGAGGTTGATGCTCTTGTCGCGGCCCACCGTGATGGGCGTGATGGCGCCGGGGAAAAGCACCGACGAACGCAGCGTGAGAATGGGTATGATTTCGGGCACTTCGACCTCCTCCACAGGCTCGTCGCCGCCGGTCACGATGGGGATCACGCGGTGATTGCCGTCGAGCAGCTCGGGGACGAGATTCACGTCGTCTACTTCGATGGTTTTGATCTTATCTTTTTTGCTCATAGGATATACAGATATATAATGGTGCAAATATAACGATTTTTTAGAAATTTTATTTTATCTTTGACAGAATGTTAATAACTTTGCATCCCTGAAAACAAAGTAAAATTCAACGCGCCATGCAAATCGCAGACAAATACGCACCGCAGCAGATCGAATCCAAATGGTACGACTACTGGATCGAACAGCATATTTTCCACTCGGAACCCGACCAGCGGGAACCCTACACGATCGTCATCCCTCCCCCCAACGTGACGGGCATGCTCCACATGGGGCACATGCTCAACAACACGTTGCAGGACGTGCTGGTGCGCCGCGCCCGCATGTCGGGAAAGAACGCCTGCTGGGTGCCGGGCATGGACCACGCGTCGATCGCCACCGAAGCCAAGGTGGTAGCGATGCTGCGCGAAAAGGGCATCGAAAAGTCGTCGCTCACGCGCGAGGAGTTCCTCCGCCACGCCTGGGAATGGAAGGAGAAATACGGCGGCGTGATTCTCAAACAGCTGCGCAAGCTGGGCGCCTCGTGCGACTGGGACCGCACGTGCTTCACGATGGACGAAGCCCGCACGGAGAGCGTTCTGCGCGTCTTCTGCGACCTCTACGAGAAAGGCAAGATCTACCGCGGCGTAAGGATGGTCAACTGGGACCCCGCGGCGCAGACGGCCCTCTCGGACGAGGAGGTGGTCTTCAAGGAGTCGCACGGCAAGCTCTACTACCTGCGCTACAAGGTCGAGGGAACCGACCGGGCGATCATCGTCGCCACGACGCGCCCCGAGACCATTCTGGGCGATACGGCGCTGTGCGTCAACCCCAATGACGAGCGTTACAAGTCCCTGCCCGCCGACGCCCGCGTCGTCGTGCCGCTGGTGGGACGGTCGATCCCGGTGATCCGCGACGAATACGTCGACATCGAGTTCGGAACGGGCGCCCTGAAGGTGACTCCGGCCCACGACGTGAACGACTACATGCTGGGCGAGAAATACGGGCTGGAGACCATCGACATCTTCAACGACGACGGCACGATCAACGACAAGGTGGGCATGTACGTGGGTCAGGACCGCTTCGACGTGCGCCGGCAGATCGAAAAGGACCTCGACGCGGCGGGCCTTTTGGAAAAGACCGAAGATTACACCAACAACGTGGGCTATTCGGAGCGCACGGGCGTGGCCATCGAGCCGAAACTCTCGATGCAGTGGTTCCTCTCGATGCAGGAGCTGGCCGAACCGGCGACGAAGGCCGTGATGGAGGATGCGATCCGTTTCGTGCCCGAGAAATACAAGAACACCTACCGCCACTGGATGGAGAACATCAAGGACTGGTGCATCTCGCGCCAGCTGTGGTGGGGCCAGCGCATTCCGGCGTACTATCTTCCCAAAGGCGGCTTCGTGGTGGCCCTGACGGCCGAAGAGGCGTTGGAAAAGGCCCGCGAGAAGGCCGGCGACGCCTCGTTGCAGCTGACGGACCTGCGGCAGGACGAGGATGTGCTCGACACGTGGTTCTCGTCGTGGCTGTGGCCCATCTCGGTATTCGACGGCATCCGCTTCCCGGACAACAGGGAGATCGGCTACTACTACCCCACCAACGATCTGGTGACCGGTCCCGACATCATCTTCTTCTGGGTGGCCCGCATGATCATGGCCGGCTACGAATACCGCGGCGAAAAGCCCTTCTCGAACGTCTACTTCACGGGCATCGTGCGCGACAAGATCGGCCGCAAGATGTCCAAGCAGCTGGGCAACTCGCCCGATCCGCTGGACCTGATTGCCCAATACGGCGCCGACGGCGTGCGTATGGCCATGCTCATTTCGTCGTCGGCCGGCAACGACGTGATGTTCGACGAGGCGCTGTGCGAGCAGGGCCGCAACTTCGGCAACAAAATCTGGAACGCCTACCGCCTCCTGAACGGCTGGGCGGTGGACGCCGCAGCGGCGCAAAGCGAGAACAACCGTCTGGCCGTGGCGTGGTTCGGGCAGGCGTTGGGCCGCTCGCTGCGCCAGATCGCCGAGGATTTCAAGTCATACCGCATCTCGGAGGCCTTCAAGGAGGCTTACCGCCTCTTCTGGGACGATTTCAGCGGCTTGTACCTCGAGATGGCGAAGCCCGCCTACGGACAGCCCATCGACGCCCCGACGATGGAGGCGACGAAGGGCTATTTCGACGCCCTGATGCGCGTGCTGCACCCCTTCATGCCGTTCGTCACGGAAGAGATCTGGCAGGACCTCGCGCCCCGCGCCGAAGGCGCTTCGATCTGCGTGGCGCAGATGCCCGAGCCTGCGGCCGAAGACGCCGCGATGCTGGCGCGCTTCGAACTGGCGAAGGAGATCATCACCTCGGTGCGCAACATCCGCAACCAGAAGAGCCTGCCGCAGAAAGAGGCGCTGACGCTCCGGGTCATCGCCGATGAGAACTATCCCGCGGAGTTCGCCCCCGTCGTGATGAAGATGGCCAACCTCACGGCCATCGAGACCGTGGCGGAGAAGGACCCGGCGGCCGCGGCGTTCATCGTCAAGACGACGCAGTACTTCGTGCCGATGGCCGGAAAGATCGACGCCGAGGCCGAGCGCAAAAAACTCGCGGACGATCTGGCCTACTACGAGGGATTCCTCGCCTCGGTGATGAAGAAGCTCTCGAACGAGCGGTTCGTCGCCTCGGCGCCCGAGAAGGTGGTGGCCAACGAGCGCGCCAAGCAGGCCGACGCCGAAGCCAAGATCACGGCGATCCGCGAACAGTTGGCGGCGCTCGAATCCGGCAAATAAGCATTAAAACAGCTATCATGGCCCTACGATACAAACTCCTCCTGTCATGCTGCGCCCTGACCATGACGGCAGCCTGTGCCTATGCCCGGGGATTCAGACTGGAGGGAAGGATTGAGGGACTGCAAGCCGGAGACACCCTCCGTTTCGAGCGTATTCTCCTGCCTTCATGGAAGTACGGCCCGGGATTCGACGTCGTGGTCCGCAAACCGGGCGCATTCCGCTATCGGGGGAAGTCGGAACACGACCAGTACTACCTGATGACCTACCGCCCGAAAGCCGGAAGAGCCGCAGCCGGGGATCGCGGAGGCAAACCCGTCATCGTCAGGCCCGGCGATAGGATCGGCATGACCGGCTCGACGGATGCGATCTATTATTGCCGTCTCGGCGGAGGAATTTACGACGAGCCCATGCTGTCGAGCCTGCTGGCGGTCGATGATTCGCTCGGCCGGGTCCGGGGACGTTATCTGGAAGCGGCCAATCCGCACGGAAGCCTGTACCTGTTGATCGACAGGATACCCAAGTTGTCGTACACCCCAGCCAAGGAGGCGCACAAGTTTTACAAGACATTGTCCGAAGGGTTGAAAACGAGCTATTTCGGCCAGATGTACGCAGACTGCATGGCAAGAATGGAACAACTCGCCGAAGGAAAACCGGCGCCGGATTTCACACTGGCAACGACCGAAGACCGTACTGTCGCCAAGGCTGATTTCAAAGGCCGATACCTGCTGCTCTACCATTGGGGATTGTGTCCCGGCTCGATCCATATCGACCGGCAGGTGAGCGATCTGTTCGAAAAGTACAAGGACAAAGGGTTGCAGGTGGTGGGTCTGACCGAATCCATCGCCGATATCCGGAGCGTATACGAAAGTCTGCCCGCAGGCAAAAAAACGCCGTCGCCGGGTGTGGACGACATGCGCCCCGTGCTGGCCGGCATGCTGGAACACGGATGGATCGAAGCGGAACTGGAAACCGGTCATCCGGAAAACCGGCAGATCATGGAAACGTATGCCATCGAAGGCTGGCCGTTCTTCGTTCTGATCGATCCGGACGGCACCATACTGGCACGCAATTACACGAATGCCTTTTACCAGGCGAAAAAGATTCTGGACAAGGAACTGGGCGGAACGGCCGCCGAATGAACCGCGAAACGGCCGGCGGCGGGACGGCAGGCGCAAGCCCCGGAAAACCGGACCGGAACATCCCGTCATAAACTCTATGTTTGATCTCTAATCTACGAATATTTTGTCTCCGATCACCATCTACACCGACGGCTCGGCCCTCGGAAACCCCGGGCCGGGCGGCTACGGCGCAGTGCTTCTCTCGGGACACCACCGCAAGGAGCTGTCGCAGGGATTCCGCCTCACGACCAACAACCGCATGGAGCTGATGGCCGTGTGCGTGGCGCTCGAAACGCTCAAGTTCGAGGGTTCGGACGTGGTCATCTACTCCGATTCGAAATACGTCGTCGACGCCGTTTCGAAAGGCTGGGTCTTCGGCTGGGTCCGCAAGGGATTCGCGGGCAAGAAAAACCCCGATCTCTGGATGCGTTTCCTGCGCGTGTACAACCGCCACAACGTCCGTTTCGTCTGGGTCAAGGGCCACGCCGAAACAGTCGAGAACAACCGCTGCGACTGTTTGGCCGTGGCGGCGGCCAACGACAAGGCGCACTGGCTCGAAGACACGGGCTACGATCCCGCAGAGCGGTAAAAAGGAAGGCCGCCGCACCGTTTTTTCGGCACAAAGTCCACCATAATCCATCGAATTATCGTACATTTTTCGCTTTTCGGGTTATTATTCCTATCTTTACGCCGCTAATTGCGTAACCAACAAACATACGCTCCGAATGTTCAAAACATACATGCGGCTGTTGGGTTTTGCCCGGCCGATCAAGAAATACGCGATCCCCTACTTCTTCTACTCGCTTTTCTACGCGTTGTTCAACTCGCTGACGTTCATGCTGATCATCCCGATCCTGAACACCATGTTCGACGCGAACTACTCCTTCGAATACGTCGAAAAGCTGCCTCCCCTGGAACTCAATCAGGACTACCTCGCAACACTTTTCAACTTCGCCTATTCGCACATCTTCGAACAATACGACCGCCAGAACGTACTGATGCTGCTGGCCATTGTAGCCATCTGCATCAGCCTGATGAGCAACCTGTTCCGCTACCTCGGCGCATGGACCATGGAGAACATGCGCACGCGGACCCTGCAACGCATGCGCAACGAAATGTTCTCGCGCGTGATGGACATGAACGTGGGCTATTTCTCGGACCAGCGCAAGGGCGACATCATTTCGAAAATCACCTCCGACGTGGGCGTGGTGCAGTTCTGCATCACCAACACCCTCCAGGTGTCGTTCCGCGAACCGTTTCTGATCATCGGCTACATCGTGATGATGGTGGCCATTTCGTGGGAGCTGGCCATCTTCTCGGTGCTGTTCCTCCCGGTGGTGGCCCTGCTGATCGGCAGCATCGTGAAGAAACTCCGCCACCCGGCCCGCACCAACCAGCAGCGCATGGGCGAGATGGTCTCGACGCTCGACGAGTCGCTCTCGGGCATCAAGGTCATCAAGAGCTATAACGCCACGGAATATATCAAGCAGAAATACTACGCCATCAGCGCCGACCTGGCGCGCCTGACCCTCTCGATGGCCCGCCGGCAGCAGCTGGCCTCGCCGATGAGCGAGTTCCTCGGCATCACGGCCGTGGGCGTGATCCTCGTCTTCGGCGGTTCGCTCGTGGCCAAAGGCGTGCTCGACCCCGGCGGATTCATCGCCTTCATCGCCATCTTCTCGCAGATCACGCGCCCCGTGCGCACCTTCATCGACCAGTTCGCCAACATCAACCAGGGAATCGCCGCCGGAGAGCGCATCTTCTCGATCATCGACACGAAACCCGAAATACAGGACAAACCCGGCGCCCGGGAACTCACGGGGCTGAAAGAGAAAATCGAATTCCGCGACGTGCACTTCACCTACGACGGGGAGCGCGAAGTGATCGACGGCATTTCGTTCGAGATACGCCGCGGGCAGACCGTGGCTCTGGTCGGTCCCTCGGGAGGCGGCAAGTCGACATTGAGCGAGTTGCTGCCCCGCTTCTACGACCCCTCGGCGGGCGAAATACTCATCGACGGCATCTCGCTGCGCGACTACACGCAGGAGAGCGTGCGCGCCCATATGAGCGTCGTGGCGCAGGACACCGTGCTTTTCAACGACACCATCGAAAACAACATCGGCATGGGCAAGCGCGGCGCCACGCACGAAGAGGTGGTCGAGGCGGCGAAGGTCGCCAACGCCGACTGCTTCATCCGCGAATGCACCGACGGTTACGGGACCAACATCGGCGACCGGGGCGTGAAACTCTCCGGCGGCCAGCGCCAGCGGCTCTCGATCGCCCGCGCGGTGCTCAAGAACCCCGACATCCTGATCCTCGACGAGGCCACCTCGGCACTCGACACCGAGAGCGAAAAACTCGTGCAGGACGCCCTCAACAACCTGCTCAAAGGCCGTACGTCGGTGGTCATCGCCCACCGCCTGTCGACCATCCACAACGCCGACCTGATCGTTGTCGTCGACCACGGCCGCATCGCCGAACAGGGCACGCACAACGAGCTGATGGAACGCAACGGCATCTACGCCAAGCTGATCGAAATGCAATCCTTCGACTAAAATGACCGAGCGGGAAAAGATGCTCGCCGGCGGGTGGTTCGACCCCCGGGATGCGGAACTCACCGCCATCCGGGACAACGCCACGCGCCTGATGCACCGCCTCAACGTCGAACTCTGCGGCCACGACGACGCCTACCGCGCCGCACTGCGCGAGCTGTGCCCCGGCTGCGAAGGATTCATCCGCGAACCGTTCCGCTGCGATTACGGACTCAACATCTCAATCGGCGAAGGGTCGTTCGTCAATTTCGACTGCGTGTTCCTCGACCTGGCGCCGATCCGCATCGGCCGCCACACGCTCATAGGGCCCAAAGTGCAGCTGCTCACCGCCCTGCATCCGTTCGACGCGGCACAGCGCCGCACTGGACTCGAAGCGGGCCGTCCGATCACCGTCGGCGACGACTGCTGGTTGGGCGGAGGGGTGATCGTCTGCCCGGGCGTTGCCATCGGCGACCGTTCGGTCATCGGCGCCGGAGCCGTCGTGACGCGCGACATCCCGGCCGACTCGGTGGCCGTGGGAAACCCGGCGCGCGTGATCCGCACGCTGACGCGGCAGGACGAAACCGAATAGCGCCGCCGCGCAAAAAATCATCCGGACAAAATTCGTTTTCTCCCGAAATTTTCTATTTTTGCAGAAACATCGAAAAAAGGGTATTTCTGCCATGCACTCCGAACAAGCCGCCCCCGACCTGCTGCAAAAATCACTCGACGCCTCCGGCGTCGGATGGTGGCAGCTCGACTTCGGACAGCGCGAAATGACCTGTTCGCGGCTGGCGGCGGACCTTTTCGGCGCAGATCGCACCCGCATTTCGTTCGAGGAGGTCTACCTGCTGCCCGGCGAGGAGCACCGGGCGCGCATTTACACCCGCTGCGCCGCCCTCAAGGTCTCCGACTCGCTCGACGAAACGTTCGTCACGGCCAACGGCGACAGATGCCTGCAAGTCAGAGCCGTGGCTGCCGCCAACGATCCGCTGACGGGCGTCCGCTCGGTTTTCGGAACCGTCCGCCGCGTTACGGAAGGCACTCCCGAAAATGCCGAACTAGCCTCCATCAATCAGAGTTACAAGGCGACGCAACGCAATTACAGCCACCTCGCACAACTGATCGAACACCTGCCGATCGGCTACCTGCGCGTCAACATCCTGCGCGACAAATCGGGCGAAGCGGTCGACTACCTGCTTTCGTACATCAACCAGCAGGCCGGCAGGATACTGGGCATCCACACGCAGGGCCATGCCGGAAAGACGGCCCGCGAGGTGGGAATAGATCCCCTGAAACACATCCCCACATTCGAGCACATCCCCTCCTGCTCCTTCTGGGAGCAGACCGGGAAAAGCCCGGACGGCAAACGCACCTGCCGCTGCCTGATCTACAACACGCCGGGCGACGACGACGAACTGGTCATCCTGCTCGAAGACATCACCGACGCCACGCGCAGCCGCGAACAGCTGGACGATTTCGAGCATCTCTTCAACCTGGTTTCGGACTTCGCGCACGTGGGCTGCGTCAGCTACAACCCCCTTACGGGAGAGGGTTACACCAAGGGTCCCTGGGCCAAAAATTACGGCGAGCGGAAAACACGCCCGCCTCACAGATTCTCGGCCACTGGCGGCAGGTCCATCCCGACGACCGGCAACACCTTGAGGAGGAGTTCGAACGCCTCAAAACCGGAGAAATCCGGACTTTCGTCAACGAAGTGCGCATCGTGAGCGATCAGGAGCCGATGCGCTGGATCAAAATCCACCTGCTCTGCCGCGACTACCGTCCGGAGGAGGGCGTGATCGACCTGGCGTGCGTCAACTACGACATCAGCGAACTCAAACGCACCGAGGAGGAGGAGCTGCGCGAAGCGAAGAAGCGCGCCGAGGAGTCCAACAAACTCAAGTCGGCGTTCCTGGCCAACATGAGCCACGAAATCCGCACCCCGCTGAACGCCATCGTCGGATTCTCGGAGCTGCTGGCAGACGAAAGCAGGCACGAAACCCGCCGGGAGTACACCGACATCATCCTGCGCAACAACACCCTGCTGCTGCAAATCATCTCCGACGTGCTGGATCTGGCGCGCATCGAGTCGGGACGCACGGACATCGAGCGCACGCAGTTCGACGCCCGGGACTTATGCCGGGAGGTCGCCGACTCGCTCCGCCTCCAGCGCCGGCCGGGCGTGGAACTGCGCGTCGAGGAAGGGCTGCCGGAATTCCCCGTCACGGAGTACAGGAAGGGGCTTGCCCAGGTGCTGAACAACTTTACGCGCAATGCACTGAAATTTACCGAAAAAGGATCGGTAACGATCGGATTCCGCCGGATTCCCGGCCACATCCGTTTCTACGTCCGCGACACGGGCATCGGCATCGCGCCCGAAGACCGGGAACGCATCTTCGAACGTTTCGTCAAACTCGACACCTTCACCCAGGGGACCGGGCTCGGGCTGTCGATCTGCAAGTCGATCGCCGAACAGCTGGGCGGCTCGGTCGGCGTCGACTCCGTGGCGGGCGAAGGCTCCTGTTTCCGGATCGACATTCCCGCGGGGGAGTAATCCCCAAAACCCGCGTCCGTCCCGGGCGCAGAACCGGACGGGAAACGACCGGGACGGTCATCGCCCCGAAGCCGGACGCGGACAGCCCCGACGAAGGGAAGGCCCCCGCAGACCCCGCTTCCCGGAACGGACATCCATAAATCGAACGCTTCAGACCCGTTTTTCAAATCTTTTTTATATCTTTGCCAATTGTCAGAAAATTAGCGAAGAAATTTCTACCGATATGAAGTTCAAGGAGTATAAAGGCCTCGACCTGGCAGGCATAGCCGCCGACGTGCTCGGCGAATGGGACGCACGCGACACGTTCCACAAAAGCATCACGACCCGCGAGGGCCATCCCACGTTCGTATTCTACGAGGGTCCCCCCTCGGCAAACGGCATGCCCGGCATCCACCACGTCATGGCCCGCACGATCAAGGACGTATTCTGCCGCTACAAGACGCAGCAGGGCTACCTCGTGCACCGCAAGGCCGGATGGGACACTCACGGACTGCCCGTGGAACTGGGCGTCGAGAAGAAGCTCGGCATCACCAAGGAAGACATCGGCAAGAAGATCTCCATCGAGGAGTACAACCGCACGTGCCGCGAGGCGGTGATGGAGTTCACGGGCAAGTGGGAGGACCTCACGCGCAAGATGGGCTACTGGGTCAACATGGACGACCCGTACATCACCTACGACAACAAATACATCGAGACGCTGTGGTGGCTCCTGAAGCAGCTCTTCGACAAGGGGCTGCTCTACAAGGGCTACACCATCCAGCCCTACTCGCCCGCCGCCGGAACGGGTCTCTCGACCCACGAACTGAACCAGCCCGGCTGCTACCGCGACGTGAAGGACACGACCTGCACGTCGCAGTTCCGCGTGATCCGCGACGCGAAGAGCGAGAAACTCTTCGAAGGAATCGAAGGTGAACTCTATTTCCTGGCCTGGACCACCACGCCGTGGACGCTGCCTTCGAACACGGCGCTGGCCGTAGGCCCTGCGATCGAATACGTGAAGGTCAAGTGCCGCAACCCCTACACCGACCGGCCGCAGACGGTCATTCTGGCCAAAGAGCTACTGGGTTCCTACTTCACCAAGAAGATGGAAGGCACATACGAGATCATGGAGGGGAGCTGGAAAGGTCCCGAGCTGGAAGGCATCCGCTACGAGCAGCTGATCCCGTGGGTGAAGCCGGAAGGCGACGCCTTCCGCGTGATCGTCGGCGACTACGTGACCACCTCGGACGGTACGGGCATCGTGCACATCGCCCCGACGTTCGGCGCCGACGACGACCGTGTGGCCAAGGCCGCCGGCATCCCGCCGCTCTTCATGGTCGACCGCGCGGGCAAGAACCAGCCGATGGTCGACAGGCAGGGCAAATTCTTTTTGATCGAAGAGCTCGACCCGGAGTTCGTGAAGACGCACGTCGACGCCGCGAAATACGGGGAGTATGCGGGCCGCTACGTGAAGAACGCCTACGACGAGCGGCTGAGCGAGACCGACCCGACGCTGGACATCGACATCGCGGTGATGCTGAAAGCCGAAAACAAGGCCTTCAAGATCGAGAAGCACACCCACTCCTACCCCCACTGCTGGCGCACGGACAAACCCGTGCTCTACTACCCGCTCGACTCGTGGTTCATCCGCACCACGGCGCTGCGCGAGCGGATGATCGAACTGAACAAAACGATCCGCTGGAAACCCGAATCGACCGGAACGGGCCGCTTCGGCAAGTGGCTCGAAGGACTGGTGGACTGGAACCTCTCGCGTTCGCGCTTCTGGGGAACCCCGCTGCCCGTATGGGCCACGGAGGACTACTCCGAGGTGAAGTGCATCGGTTCGGTCGAAGAGCTGATGGCCGAAATAGAGCGTTCGATAGCGGCGGGCGTCATGCAGGAAAACCCGTACAGGAATTTCAGGGTCGGCGACATGTCGAAGGAGAACTACTCGACCGAGAACATCGACCTGCACCGCCCCTATGTCGATTCGATCGTGCTGGTCTCGTCGAAGGGCGAGCCGATGAGGCGCGAATCGGACCTGATCGACGTATGGTTCGACTCGGGCGCCATGCCCTATGCGCAGGTGCACTACCCGTTCGAGAACAAGGAGGGCTTCGGCCAGGTCTACCCCGCCGACTTCATCGCCGAGGGTGTCGACCAGACGCGCGGCTGGTTCTTCACGCTGCACGCCATCGCCTCGATGCTCTTCGACTCGGTGGCTTTCAAGAATATCATTTCGAACGGTCTGGTGCTGGACAAGAACGGCAACAAGATGTCGAAACGCCTGGGCAACGCCGTCGATCCATTCGAGGTGCTCGACACCTACGGAGCCGACGCGACGCGCTGGTACATGATCTCCAACTCGCAGCCGTGGGACAACCTCAAGTTCGACAGGGACGGCGTCGACGAAGTGCGCCGCAAATTCTTCGGAACGCTCTACAACACCTACTCGTTCTTCGCCCTCTACGCCAACGTGGACGGCTTCACGGGCCGTGAAGAGGAGGTTCCGATGGAGAAGCGTCCCGAAATCGACCGCTGGATCATCTCGCTCCTGAATACGCTGGTGAAGAACGTTACCGAATCTCTCGAAGACTACGACCCCACTCCGGCGGCCCGCGCCATTCAGGAGTTCGTGGGCGAAAACCTCTCGAACTGGTACGTGCGCCTCAACCGCAAGCGGTTCTGGGGAGGCGGCATGTCGGAAGACAAACTGGCGGCCTATCAGACGCTGTACACCTGTCTTGAGACCGTCACGATGCTCGCAGCGCCGTTCGCACCGTTCATCTCCGACCGCATCTTCACGGACCTCAACGCCGTGAGCGGCCGCCACAAGGACGAATCGGTGCATCTCGCGGCGTTCCCGACGGCCGACGAACGGCTGATCGACGCCCGCCTCGAAGAGATGATGTCGCTGGCGCAGAAGGTCTCGTCGATGGTGCTGGCCCTGCGCCGCAAAGTGTCGATCAAGGTGCGCCAGCCGCTGACCAAAATCCTGATCCCGGTGCTCGACCCCGCGACGGCGGAGCATATTTCGGCCGTGAAGAACCTCATTATGAACGAGGTCAACGTGAAGGAGATCGAGCTGATCGAAAAGACCACGGGGCTGATTACCAAACGCATCAAGCCCAACTTCAAGACCCTCGGGCCGCGTTACGGCAAGTGGATGAAGCAGATCGCCGCCCTCGTCGCGGAGTTCTCGCAGGAACGTATCGCCGAGGTGGAGGCCGCGCCGGAAACGGTGCTCGACCTCGGAGCGGAGCGGATCACCGTGACGCCCGCCGACTTCGAGATCACCTCGGAAGACATGCCCGGATGGCTCGTTGCCTCGGAGGGAAAACTCACCGTGGCGCTCGACATTACCGTCACCGAGGAGCTGAAAGCCGAAGGTGTGGCACGCGAGTTGATAAACCGCATCCAGAATATCCGCAAGGACTCCGGATTCGAGGTCACGGACAAGATCCGCGCAGAGATCGAACAGAAGCCCCTGGTGGCCGACGCAATCGCCCGATTCGCCGGTTACATCGCTTCGCAGACCCTCGCCGTGGAGGTCCGTCCGGCAGCGGAACCGGCAGGCGAAACGGTCGTCGAAACCGACGTGGACGACGAACCGCTGCGCATCGCCGTGACGCGGATATAGCCCCTTGATATATTCCGGTAAAATTTGGTAATATCGGAATTATTGCTTAATTTTACAGTAAACCTTAAAAGAGAGGAGATTATTATGGCAGACGAAAGAACCAGATACAGCGACGCCGAACTCGAAGAGTTCCGGCAGCTTATCCTGAAAAAGCTTGAGAACGCGCGTGCGGACTACGAGCTGCTGCGCGCCACGATCACCCATACCGCCGACAACGATACGGAAGACACATCGCCGACGTTCAAGGTGCTGGAGGAGGGCGCTGCAACTCTTTCCAAAGAGGAAAGCGGTCGTTTGGCTGCCCATCAGATGAAATTTATCCGCAACCTCGAAATGGCGCTCGTACGCATCGAGAACAAGACGTACGGCATCTGCAAAACGACCGGAAAGCTCATTCCCAAGGAGCGGCTGATGAAAGTGCCCCACGCCACGGAATGCATCGAGGCCAAAGAGGGCCGCAGATAAGGCGGGGAAGGGATGACCCCCATTCCACGCTGAACGGAAAATGGAAAAAGACGACCTTCGGGCCGTCTTTTTCGTCTTCTCCGGGGGAGGGCGTCGCGGCAAAGAAAAGAGAGGGATGGAAAACACCGATTATAAGCCATGCGGGGAGCTGCACCCGCCGCCGAGACGGAATAATCGGGATATGGGTATCGAATCCTCAATTTAGGCCCCTGTGTCGCACTTTTTGCCGAAAAAATCCGTTATCTTTGACACAATGTTCGCCCGGTTCTGCATATTTTCCCTGATCCTGATTGGGGCGGCAACGGTCCTCTCGGTCCGTGCCGCAGGACCCGGCACGCACGCCCCCGACCGGTTCACGCCCGACAGCGCCCGCGTGGCGAATCCCGATGCATCGGCGCGCAACCAGCGCCTCTACGACAGCATCCAGTCGAAAACCAGCCGGCGCGCCGTGCCGCGCATGCTTTACCGAATGCTCTTCGTAAAACCCGTGCTCGACACCACGATGAGCGGCCGCGTCACCGACGAGAGCCGCCTGCTGGAACCCTACGCCGGGAAAACCATCGGCGACATCACCATCGAACGCCAGCAGGTTTTCGACCCCGGCGGCAACCGGCTCGAACGCATGGCCAACAAAACCCACATGCTCACCCGCGACCGCGTCGTCCGGCGCGACCTGCTGTTCCGCTCGGGCGACAAGCTCGACCCGCAGCTCATCGTGCGCAACAAGCAGCTGATCCGCTCGCGCGACTACATCTCGGACATCGACGTCACGGTGCTCCCCGACGCGGTGGACTCGACACGCGTGAACCTCCTGATCACCACGCGCGACAGCTGGACCATCTCCGTCGACGGAGGATGGCATTCCGAGGGCCGGACGATGGTGGGGCTTTCCGACGCCAACATCTTCGGATCGGGCAACAAACTCAAATTTATGACCAACTTCAGCCGCAAGGACTTCTCCTACGGCGGCAACATGGTCGAATACGAAATCCCCAACCTGCTCGGGACCTTCTACACCGCCGAGATCGGCGGAGGGCGCGACTTCTACAACTCGACGCTCAACATGGGGCTGCGCAAAGAGTTCCTCAAACCGACGGACTACGAGATAGGCCTTACATACAGCGACATCAAAGCCAAGCGCTACATGATCGAACAGGACACGTCGCTGCTGGTGAAGGAGCGCAACCTCGACGTCTGGGGCGGCTACTCGCACTACCTGCGCGGGATCAAATCGAGCGTTTATCTCTCGGGACGCTACAACTACCGGCGCGTGAGCCGCAGGCCCCTCGTAGCCCCGGACTACAACCCCGCGCTGCACGACCAGGACGCCCTGCTGGTCGGCGGGGGTCTCTACCGCGAAAAATTCTACACGGCCAACATGATCTACGGATTCGGTACGCGCGAGTATCTCGCGACGGGCTACAAGGCCGAAGTGACGACGGGCTATTCGTGGGGCGAATTCAACGACGCCCTCTACCTCGGCGCGAGCTACGAAACGGGTGGATTCCGCGGACTGGGCTACATCATGGGCGGCTTCACGCTCGGAAGCTACATAGACCTCGAAAACGGCATGTGGCAGCGCAGCGCCGTAGATGTCGACCTGCGGTGGTTCTCCAACCTTTTCCTGTTCAAGCGCAGCCGCATCCGCCAGTTCCTCGCCTTCAACTACACGCAGGGCTGGAACCGTGCGACGGGCAGCGACGAGAGCATCCGCTTCACGCGCACCGACGGCCTGCAAGCCCTCAAGGAGTACATCATCGGAACCAACCGCATGATCCTCAACACCGAGACGGTGGTATTCACCCCCTACCAGCCGCTGGGATTCCGCATCGCCGTCTTCGGGTTCGCCGACTTCGGGCTGATCGGCTATTCGCCCAATATCTTCAAAAACGACTTCTTCACCTCGTTCGGACTGGGCGTGCGGCTGCGAAACGAACGGCTGGTGTTCAACACGATCCAGATCCGGCTGGGCGTGGCCTTCGGCAAACGCGGACTGGTCGAGAGCGAATATTTCCGCCTTTCGAACCCGACACGCATGGAGCAGTACCGCTACCGACCGACGCGGCCCGAGATCGTCGAATTCAAATAGGCACGCACAAAAAAGCGGAGGATTCCGTGGAATCCCCCGCCTTCGTGAACTTTTTATCTGCTTATGGTTTTTCCTTTAAGCCTTTACCTGCGGGCGCGGATCTCGACCACGCCGTTGCGCCCCTTCTCGCCGTAACGCTTCACGGCCTCGTCGCCCTTGTAGACCTCCATGCGCTTGATCTTCCCGGATTCCAGCCGTTCAACATCCTCTTTCGAGGCCTCCCTGCCGTTGATACGGATCAGCATGCCGTCGGGAAATCCGCCTTTCAGCGTCACCCTTCCCTTATAAACCGACATCGAACTCTCCGGCGTTCCTTGGATCGTCACCTTATCGGCATGCCCGGCGTCCGCCGAAAGTTTAAGCGACGTTCCCACCGCTTTCTGCATTTCGGAAAGCTGTGCCGAAGTCTCCTTGCGGGCCGCTTCAAGCTCCTTCTGGGCCTTGTCGAGCGCTTTCTGGGCCTGCTTCCAGTCATCGGAACTCATATACTTGCGGGCCAGTTTCAACCCTTCGCGGGCGGCTTCGATCCCGGCTCTCCCGGCTTCGATACCCTCCCGGGCCGACTTCGCGGCGGCTCTTTGCGCGGCAGCCGCCTGTTTGGTCGTAATCGTTATCACGCCCTCATACCCCTTGTCGGCAAACTCCCCGGGGAGATTCGTGCCTTTGATCACCGACATGCTTTCAATCTGATCCGGGTCGAGCGATTCGATTTCAGACACTTGTACGCCGTCGACGATAAATACAGGATTCGACTCGACCGACGAGCCGTTCTCGACCTTGAACCGATACGATTTCGCGATTCCGGCCGTATTCACCACAACCGTTCCGTCTTTCGGCCTCGTACCGTGACCGATCACCCGCACGGTTGTCGACTCGTTCGTCCCGGCGCTGTCCGCCCGGGTGACCGTCACGACTTTGCCTTTCAGTCCCGGGACCTGCGCCCCATCGCCCGGTTCTCCGGTCTTTTTGAGCGTTACAAGAATCACGCCGTCGGCGGCCTTTTCGCCGTACACAGCCATCGAAACGGAATCCTTGAGCACGGTGATCGCCTCGATCCGGTCGGCAGCGAGGCTGTCCATCGACTTCACCTCCCGGCCGTCGACCAGAATCAGCGGTTGTTGCCCATCGGAAAAAGATTTCGACCCCCGAATGTAAATCGTACTGGTTTCTTTTTTACCTTTGTCTTCCGGAAAGACATAAGCGGTTTCGGCGAAAGCCCCCAGGGCGACGGCCGTGAGCGGCAGGAGCAGGAGCGCCCTGGCCCCGGCCCACCGCGACGATTTTTTACGCAACATCATGGTAATACGGTTTTTAAGTTTACTGTGATTAAAGCTGTTGGCAATCGAGTACCACCTCCCGCCGGCAGCTTTCTTTATTAACAACATCTGGTAACTCCGGGCGTCGACGCCGCTGTCGAGCACCGCCTCGTCGGCTTCGTATTCGTGGATGGCCCGCAGTTCGCGGCGCAGCAGCCACATCGCGGGGTTGAACCATTGCAGGCAGCCCGCAACGTCGGTCACGATCAAATCGAGCGAATGACGCAGCCGCAGGTGCGCCCGTTCGTGAAGCAGAATCGCCCCGCCGTTTTCCGCCAGGTCCCTCTCGGACATCACGATATAGCGTCCCCAGCTGAAAGGCGTCACGGGCCGTTCCGTGCGCACCAGCACAGCCCCGTCCTCCAGCCGTTCGCGACGTCCGCCGCGGATCAGACGCAGGACTCCGATGAGCGAACAAAGCGTCCACAGCAGCGTGGCGGCCGCCCCGAGCAGGAATGCCGCCCCGGCGAGCATCTCCCACGGAAAAGGTTCGGAAAGCGGTTCGGCGAAGACCGTCGCAACAGCCTCCCCGTCCGGGATTTCCGGCAGGACGGGGATTTCGCGGTAAACCGTGATCACGCACAGCGGCAGCACGAACGAAAGGAACATCGCCCCCAGAACCACGATCCGGTTGAAGCGGTGGAAGGTCTCACGGCTCAACAGCAATTTGAAAAAGAGGTAGAAGACAGCCAGGCAGACGCCGACTTTCAGGCTGTAAATCATCAGGTCGTACATGGCGCTACCGGTTTTGATTTTCGATGCGGTCGATCAGGCTGCGCAGTTCGCCGAGCGAGATCTTCTCCTCCTCGACCAGCGCCGAGACCGCCCCGAGGTAGGAATTCTCGAAATAGCGGCTGATCACGCTGCCGAGCGTCGAGCGCGAAAACTCCTCCTCGCTCACCACCGGATAGTATTGGTAGGTGCTGCCGAAGGAGTTGTGGGCGACATAGCCTTTGGCTTCGAGCGCGCGGACCATCGTCGAAAGGGTGTTGAAATGGGGTTTGGGATCGGGCGAAAGGGCCACCAGTTCGCGTACGAACAGCGGACCGTGCTCCCAGAAGCAGCGCATCAGCTCCTCTTCCCTGCGTGTCAGTTTTTCAGGATTCTCTTTCATATTTCACTCAAACAAGCGTTATCAGGTATCGTTTTCAGTTGAAACGGAGGCATTCCAGCATACGGCGGCGCAGCAAAACGCCCGGTCCGGTCCCGATGCGGCGAACGGCGCCCTCGCGGCCGACGATCCCGCCGGATTCGTCCCACGACTTTCCGGACACGCCCGGCCGGCAATGCTCCCTCCGGAACAGCCGCCCATCGCTTCATCGGTCCTTTTTCATGCACCCGGGAGCAAAGGTAACTAAAAAAAATTCACATGCAACTATTTTACATAGTTTTTAAACTAAAAAATTTAGTTATGGCTTTTTTCCGGAATTTGAAGATTAATCCGTATCTTTGAATTATGGTACTTATAGCCGACAGCGGATCGACCAAATGCACGTGGATCGCCAGCGACGGCGCACGGACGACAAACGTGCGCACGCGGGGGATCAACGCCGTGCAGCACTCGGCCGAACAGATACGCGAAGCCCTCGCGGAACTGCCGCCATGCGACGGCGTGACGAGCGTGAAATTCTACGGCGCGGGGTGCGGCGAGACCTTCCCGGAAGCGAGCGAGAAGCTGCGCCGGGAGTTGAAAGCGCACTTCGGAACGACGGACATTACGGTCGAATCGGACCTGCTGGGCGCGGCGCGGGCGCTCTGGGGCCACGGGGAGGGCATCGCCTGCATCCTCGGCACGGGATCGAACTCCTGCCTGTGCCGCGACGGCGAAATCCTGAAAAACGTCCCCCCGCTGGGCTATGTGCTGGGCGACGAGGGCAGCGGGGCCGTGCTGGGGCGCAACCTGGTGAACGGCATCTTCAAGGGGCACATTCCGCTGAAAGAGGAGTTTCTCGCGGCGCACGGGCTGAATTACGAGGAGATCATCCGCCGCGTCTACCGCGAGCCTTACGCCAACCGCTTTCTGGCCTCGTTCGCACCTTTCATACGCACGCATATCGACCGCCCGGAGATCCGGGAGCTGGTACTCCGGTCGTTCCGCGACTTTGCGTCCCGCAACTTGAGCCGCTATCCGGCGGAACTCCCCGTATCGCTGCTGGGCGGCGTGGCGGCCCACTTCGAGGCGTTGCTGCGCGAGGCGCTGGAAGCGGAGGGCCGCCGCGTGGAAACCATCGTAGAATCGCCCGCCGAAGGGCTTTTGAAATACCACTATGGAAGATAGAATCACCGAACAGGATTCGGCCTACGACGACCTGCAACGGATGTCGGTGCACGACATCCTGACGGGCATCAACCGCGAGGACGCCCGTGTGCACGAAGCCGTGCGGCGGACCATCCCCGTCATGGAGCTACTCGTCGAACGCATCGTCGGGCGCATGCAGCGCGGAGGCCGGATGTTTTACATCGGCGCCGGGACGAGCGGCCGGCTGGGGGTCACCGACGCCTCGGAGCTGCCCCCGACCTACGGCGTGCCGTTCGACCGGGTGATCGGGCTGATCGCCGGAGGCGACGGCGCTTTGCGGCGGGCCGTGGAGCACGCCGAAGACGACACCGAAGGGGCCTGGCGCGACATGGCGCCCTACCACCCCACGGCCGGCGATGTGCTGATCGGCATCGCGGCATCGGGAACGACGCCCTACGTGATCGGCGGACTGCGCGCGGCGCGGCGCCACGGACTGCTGACCGGCTCGATCACCTGCAACCCCGCGTCGCCCGTAGCTGCCGAAGCGGAGTATGCGCTCGAAGCGGTCGTAGGACCGGAGTTCGTGACCGGATCGACGCGCATGAAGGCCGGAACGGCCCAGAAATTGATGCTCAACATGTTATCGACAGCCGTGATGATCCGCCTGGGGCGTGTCGAGGGCAACCGCATGGTCAACATGCAGCTGACCAACGACAAGCTCGTGGCCCGCGGAACGCGGATGGTCGCCGAAGCGTCGGGGCTTGACGAAACCGAGGCCCGCAAACTGCTGCTGCGCTGGGGTTCGGTGAAGCGGGCATTGGAGGAGATCGGAAAATAGACAAAACGAATACACACTTCGACGTACAAATCGCTTTCGACCACCGTCATTGCCGCCTGCGGAGCCATCTACAAGCATGGCCCCGCTCCGGCCTCCCTCCGGAAGGGAGACGACGCATGCTCCCGGCAGTTGAAACGATAAAGCATATGACCGCATAAACAGAACAATGGCTAAACTTTTTTCCGACCGCGAAATACGCGCCATTGCGGTATTCCTGCCGTTGGCCGGGCTGCTGATCATAGCCCTGATGCTCGTACGCCCGGCAGCCGACCCCGAAGCGGCCCGCCGCGCCGAGGCCGAGATGGAGGAGGCGTTGCCCGCGGACAGCGTCGTGATGTCGCATTTCGACCCCAACACGGCCTCGTTCGACGACCTGCGGCGACTCGGGCTTACGAAGCACGAAGCGGTGAGCCTGCTGAAATACCGCGCCGCGGGCAAAGTGTTCCGCATTCCCGAGGACCTGACGCTCTGCTACGGCATCAGCGACTCGCTCTACCGGCGGCTCGAACCCTGGGTGCGCATCGGCCGCAAATACGCCATCGCACCCGAAAAATACCGCACGGGGCGCATTCTCCCCGAACCGCTCGCACCCGGGCCGTTCCGCATCGACACCGTGAGCGCCCGCTACCTGCGCGCCATCGGGGCCTTGTCGAAGCGTCAGGCCGAGGCGTTCATCCGCTGGCGGGATTTGAGCGGCATCTACGACATGGAGGACCTGCGCGAATGCTACGTCGTGAGCGACTCGGTGGCCGCGGCGCTGGAACCCTACGTCATCTTCCCGGAACGGAAGGCGCGGCCGATCGAACAGCCCGTGGAGCTGAACACGGCCGATTCGGCGACGCTGCGCTCGGTTGTGGGCATCGGTCCCAGGACCGTCGTGGCGATCATGCACTACCGCGAACGGCTCGGCGGATTCGTCCGCGCGGAGCAACTCGCAGAGGTTCCGGGAGTGCGGGAACGCAATTATGAAAAAATTTTGAAACAAATTTACTGCGATAGTTGCAAAATTCGGAAAATTGATATTAACTTTGCAAGTCCGAAAGTGCTGGGGAAACACCCCTACATAGCACCGCAGGCATTACGAAAATTGCTGAAAGCAAGACAGTTGAAAGGAGGTTGGAGTACCGCTGGAGAATTGGTGGAACAGAACATATTGACCCGCGAGGAGGCAGCACGGCTGGCTCCTTATCTGCAATTCGGGTCGGACAGCGGACCTGCCGACGAATAAAACGACCGTTTTTGGGGAAGATGCATCGAGGATGCGCACCCCGCAGTTTTCAGAACGAACAAACAGATTCAAAACAACAAAAAACAAAGAATATTATGATTATCATGCCGGTAAAAGAGGGCGAAAACATCGAGCGCGCCCTGAAAAAGTTCAAACGTAAATACGAGCGCACGGGCGTCCTGAAGGAGCTTCGCCGCCGCCAGTACTTCACCAAGCCTTCGATCGCGAAGCGCGAGGCGATGCAGCACGCCATTTACGTGGAACACATGTACCGCGACGACGAATAATTTCCGCAAGATATGAAACCAGAACCGGGAACACTCCGAAAGGAATGTTCCCGGTTTTTCTATGCCGTAATCAGCCCGATCAGCGCAGGAACAACAGTTCGCGATACTTCGGCAGCGGCCAGATCTGATCGTCGACGATCTCTTCCAGCTTGTCGATATGGCGGCGGATCTCGTCGAAGCAGACAGCCACGGTATCGTGGTAGGCAATGGCCTTTTCACGCGGGTCCTCGATCCGGTTGGCAACCTTGCGGGCGTCGATCATCTCGCCGGTGAGTTTCTGGATCGAGGCCGTATGGTCCTGAATCTTCTTGATAAGCAGAATGTCCGACGAGGCGTTCAGCCCTCCGATCTGATGCATCTTATAGACCTTGTCGAGCAACTGCGCCTCGTATTTCGAAGCGATCGGCACGATGTGGTTCATCGCCAGGTCGCCCAGCACGCGGCCTTCGATCTGGATTTTCTTGGTATAGGTCTCCCACTTCACCTCGGTGCGGGCTTCGAGTTCGACCTTGGTGAAAACCCCCATATCGCCGAACATCTTCAGGCTCTCCCTGTCCAGGTAGCGGTCGAAGATCAGCGGCGTCGACGTCTCGCAGTCCAGACCGCGCCGCTTCGCCTCGGCCTTCCACTCGTCCGAATAGCCGTTGCCGTCGAACCGGATGGCCTTGCAGGCCTTGATCATCTGCTTGAGCACCTCGTAAATGGCCCTCTCCTTCTTGGCCCCGGCCTCGATCTTGGCGTCCACGGCCTTCTTGAACTCGGTCAGTTCGTATGCCATCGCCGAGTTGAGCACGATCATCGCCTCGGCGCAGTTGTCCGACGAACCCACGGCGCGGAACTCGAAGCGGTTGCCCGTGAAGGCGAACGGCGAGGTGCGGTTGCGGTCGGTGTTGTCCAGCAGCAGCGTCGGGATGTGCGAAATGCCGCTCATCTTGAAGACGTTCTTGGCGTCGAAACGGATGGCATCGTCGCCCTTCGATGCGGCCAGCTTGTCCAGCACGGCCGACACCTGCGTTCCGAGGAAGGTCGAAATGATGGCGGGAGGCGCCTCGTTGGCGCCCAGCCGGTGAGCGTTCGTCGCGCTCATAATCGACGCCTTCAGCAGGCCGTTGTGCTTGTAAACCGCCGAAATGGCGTTCACCAGGAAAGTGATGAACTGGAGGTTCTCCGAAGCGGTCTTGCCCGGACCGAGCAGGTTCACGCCCGTATCGGTTCCCAGCGACCAGTTGTTGTGCTTGCCCGATCCGTTGATCCCCTTGAAGGGTTTTTCGTGCAGCAGCACGCGGAACTGGTGACGGCGGGCGATCTTGTCCATAATGGTCATCAGCAACTGGTTGTGGTCGTTGGCCAGGTTGGCCTCCTCGTAAACCGGAGCCAGCTCGAACTGACTGGGAGCCACCTCGTTGTGGCGCGTCTTGACCGGAATTCCCAACTTCAGGCACTCGTATTCGAGGTCCTTCATAAAGGCCATCACACGCGTCGGAATCGCCCCGAAATAGTGGTCTTCCAACTGCTGGTTCTTGGCCGACTCGTGTCCCATGAGCGTACGCCCCGTGAGCATCAGGTCGGGACGCACGGCCCAGAGGCTCTCGTCCACGAGGAAATATTCCTGCTCCCAGCCCAGGTAGGAAAAGACCTTCTCGACATTCTTGTCGAAATAGCGGCACACCTCCGTGGCGGCCTTGTCGATGGCCGTCAGCGAGCGCAGCAGGGGCACTTTGTAGTCGAGCGCCTCGCCCGTATAGGCGATGAAGACGGTAGGGATACAGAGCGTCGTGTCGACGATGAAGGCGGGCGACGTGGGGTCCCAGGCCGAGTAGCCGCGGGCCTCGAACGTATTGCGGATGCCGCCGTTGGGGAACGACGAGGCGTCGGGCTCCTGCTGCACGAGCAGCTTGCCGGAGAACTCCTCCAGCACGCCGCCCTGACCGTCCGGCTCGGCAAAGGCGTCGTGTTTCTCGGCCGTACCGCCCGTCAGGGGTTGAAACCAGTGGGTATAGTGGTCCGCACCGTGCTCCAGCGCCCACTGGCGCATACCCGCCGCGATGCTGTCGGCAACTTCGCGCGTAAGCGGCGTGCGTTTTTCCATCGTGTCGAGCAGGGCCGCATAGGTGCGCTTGTCGAGATACTTCCGCATAGCCGCACGTCCAAATACCTTCTTTCCGAAGTAGTCCGACGAGCGTCCCTCGGGAACTTTCACCTCGACGGCCGTGTGATTTATGGCCGCATCGACCATCTTGAATCTGAGTAATGATGACATATACCTGACTGATTAAGGGTTTAGTGTTCGTAGAAAAAACCGCGCGGGGAAGGACCCGATAATTGCAAACTAAAACCTAACCTGAAATTCAACCGGACAACTGCCTCCCGGCAGGACCTGCCGACCTAACTAACCCGGGGCCGCTCCCCCGCTGCGGTACATCTTTCGTTCCGGCTACAAATGTACGAATTATTCCGTTACGTTGTTTTTACAAAATCACCGTTTTTTCAAAAAACAGCTGTTTTTTTCATCATTTTCCCGAAAAAACAACCATTTTTCGCCACACACACCCGAAATTTTCAGTCATTTCCCGAAAAACAGCCTCATTTTTCACGAAAAATCCCCAAAATGCATTTTCCCGTTTTCCCAAAAATAAGCAGAAATAAAGACCATTTTTCAACCATTCAACCACACCGGAGACAGCATCCGCGCCGGGCCGTCCGGAAATGCGGCGGGCGGCGAAATCCGGAAAAATTCCGCCGCACTGTTATTTTCGTAACAATTTCTTGTTACAATTCGGTAATTAATTTGTAACTTTACGTGCAATTTTGAAACAGAACGAAACTACACACATACTAATCTCTAAATAGTCATGGCAAATACCAAACGTGAAAAGCTGTTCACCGAGTTCCCGCCGGTCCCGACCGAAAAGTGGGAAGAGGTGATTACAGCCGACCTGAAAGGAGCCGATTACGAGCGCAAGCTGGTGTGGCGTACGGGAGAAGGATTCAACGTCCGCCCCTACTACCGCGCCGAAAACCTCGAAGGCATCCGTTTTCTGGGCTCGCAGGCAGGCGAGTTCCCGTACGTCAGAGGTACGCGCAGCCACAATCGCTGGCGCGTGCATCAGACCGTCGAGGTAAAATGTCCCAGGGAGGCCAACGCCGAGGCGCTGAAACTCCTCAACTCGGGCGTCGATTCATTGGGCTTCTCAATCGCGAAGGAGGGCTTCACGGCCGAAGAACTCGATCAGCTGCTCGCCGGAATCTCGATCCCGGCCATCGAAATGGTCTTCTGCGGCGCGCAGACGGGCAGCATCGCCGAACTGGTGATCGCCAAGCTCGAAAAGGAAGGCACTGCCTCCGAGGCGCACGTGGCCTTCTCGATCGACCCGCTGGTCAAGGGACTGTCGCAGAAAGGCGACTTCTGCTCGCCCAACGGCGAAAAGTGCTTCGCGAAGATCGCCTCGCTGATCGAAAAGACCCGCGAGTACAAGCACATCCGTATCGTGACCGTCTCGGCCGGCATCTTCTCGAACGCCGGATCGACCATCGTCGAGGAGCTGGCGTTCGCCCTCTCGGCCGGTAACGATTACATCGCGCGCCTGACCGACGCCGGCGTGGACGCCGAGCTGGCGGCCCGCAAGCTGCGCTTCTCGTTCTCGGTCACCTCGAACTACTTCCTCGAAATCGCCAAGTTCCGCGCGGCGCGCATGCTGTGGGCCAACATCGTCAAGGGTTACAACCCCTCGAAGAACTGCGCCTGCAAAATGCACATCCACGCCCGCACGGCAGACTGGAACCAGACCGTTTACGATCCCTATGTCAATATGCTCCGCGGCACGACGGAGGCCATGTCGGCCACCATCGCCGGCGTACATTCGCTGGAGGTGACGCCGTTCGACGCCGCGTTCGAAAGCCCCACGGAGTTCTCGAAGCGCATCGCCCGCAACGTCGAACTGCTCCTGAAGCACGAATCGCACTTCGACCAGGTGGTAGACCCCGCAGGCGGCTCGTACTACGTGGAGAACCTCACGCAGTCGATCGCCGCCGAGGCCTGGAAGCTCTTCCTCGAAATCGAGGAGAAGGGCGGCTACGCCGAGGCCTACAAGGCCGGCTTCATCAAGGAGCGCGTGGAGGCTTCGGCCGCCGCCAAGGACAAGGCCATCGCAACGCGCCGCCAGACGCTGCTCGGCGCCAACCAGTTCCCCAACTTCACGGAGGTGGCCCCGAAGGAGATCACCGCCGAAGCCGTCACCCGTCCCGCTGCCGAAGGCAACGTCCTCACGCCCTACCGCGGCGCCATGGCCTTCGAGGCGATGCGCCTGCACGTGGACCGCTCGGGCAAACAGCCCAAGGCGTTCATGCTCACCTGCGGCAACCTGGCGATGGCCCGCGCCCGCGCCCAGTTCTCGTGCAACTTCTTCGCCTGCGCCGGAATCCGCGTGCAGGACAACACCTTCTTCAAGTCGATCGAGGAGGGCGTGAAGGCCGCACTCGAATCGAAAGCCGAGATCGTGGTGGTCTGCGCTTCGGACGACGATTACGCAGAGGCCGCACCGAAGGTGAAGGAGCTGCTCGCCGGCAAAGCCATTCTCGTAGTCGCAGGCGCTCCCGCATGCGCACCCGAACTGGAGGCCCAAGGCATCACGAACTTCATCTCGGTGAAGTCGAACGTCCTGGAGACTCTGAAGTTTTATCTTAAAGAAATGGGCATCTGATCATGAGAGCTAAATTTTCAGAACTGACATACGAAGCAGGCGGGCAGAAGAGCTGCTGCGCCTCGAAAGGCTGCGGACAGGTGGAGCCGTGGCTGACGGCCGAGCGCATCCCCGTCAAGGGCGCCTATACGGCCGAAGACCTCGAAGGCATGGAGCACCTGAACTACGCGGCAGGCATCGCCCCGTTCCTGCGCGGCCCCTACTCGACGATGTACGTGATGCGTCCGTGGACCATCCGTCAGTACGCCGGATTCTCGACCGCCGAGGAGTCCAACGCATTCTACCGCCGCAACCTCGCCGCCGGACAGAAAGGTCTGTCGGTGGCCTTCGACCTGGCAACGCACCGCGGTTACGACGCCGATCACCCGCGCGTGGTGGGCGACGTGGGCAAGGCCGGCGTGTCGATCTGCTCGGTGGAGGACATGAAGGTGCTCTTCAACGGCATTCCGCTCGACCGGATGTCGGTGTCGATGACCATGAACGGCGCCGTGCTGCCGATCCTCGCCTTCTACATCGTGACGGGCCTGGAGCAGGGCTGCACGCTCGACCAGCTGGCCGGTACGATCCAGAACGACATCCTCAAGGAGTTCATGGTGCGCAACACCTATATATATCCGCCCGAGTTCTCGATGCGGATCATCGCCGACATCTTCGAGTACACCTCGAAGAACATGCCCAAGTTCAACTCAATCTCGATTTCGGGTTACCACATGCAGGAGGCGGGCGCCACGAACGACATCGAGCTGGCCTACACGCTGGCCGACGGTCTGGAGTACCTGCGCGCCGGCGTCAACGCAGGCATGTCGATCGACGCCTTCGCACCGCGTCTGTCGTTCTTCTGGGCCATCGGCATGAACCACTTCATGGAGATCGCCAAGATGCGCGCCGCGCGTATGCTGTGGGCCAAGATCGTTAAACAGTTCAACCCCAAGAACCCCAAGTCGCTGGCGCTGCGCACCCACTCGCAGACCTCGGGCTGGTCGCTCACCGAGCAGGACCCGTTCAACAACGTGGCCCGCACGGCCATCGAGGCCATGGGCGCCGCGCTGGGACACACCCAGTCGCTGCACACCAACGCCTTGGACGAGGCGATCGCCCTGCCGACCGACTTCTCGGCGCGTATTGCGCGTAACACGCAGATCTACATTCAGGAGGAGACCAACATCTGCCGCGAGGTCGACCCGTGGGCAGGTTCCTACTACATCGAGACGCTGACCAACGAGATCGCCCATAAAGCCTGGGAGCGCATCGAGGAGGTCGAGAAGCTGGGCGGTATGGCCAAGGCCATCGAGACCGGCATTCCGAAGATGCGCATCGAGGAGGCTTCGGCCCGCAAGCAGGCCCGCATCGACTCCGGCGAGGAGAAGATCATCGGCATCAACGAATACCGTCTGGAGAAGGAGGCCCCGATCGACATTCTTGCCGTGGACAACACGGCCGTGCGCGAGAGCCAGATCAAGCGACTCAAGGAGCTGCGCGCCAACCGCGACGAAGCTGCCGTGAAGAAGGCGCTGGCCGCCATCACCGAGTGCGTGAAGACCAAGCAGGGCAACCTGCTCGAACTGGCCGTCGAGGCCGCCAAGGTCCGCGCCTCGCTGGGCGAAATCTCCGATGCCTGCGAAGTGGTCGTAGGCCGCTACAAAGCTGTTATCCGTTCCATTTCAGGTGTTTACTCTTCAGAAGTGAAAAACGACAAATCCTTCGAGCGCGCCAAGGAGCTGTGCGCCGAATTCGCCAAGAAAGAGGGCCGTCAGCCGCGCGTGATGATCGCCAAGCTCGGCCAGGACGGACACGACCGCGGCGCCAAGGTGGTCGCTACGGGTTATGCCGACATCGGCTTCGACGTCGACATGGGTCCGCTGTTCCAGACTCCGGAGGAGGCCGCCAAGCAGGCCGTCGAAAACGACGTGCACGTAGTCGGCGTATCGTCGCTGGCCGCCGGCCATCTGACGCTCGTGCCGCAGATCATCGCCGAGCTGAAGAAGCTGGGCCGCGAGGACATCATCGTCATCGTCGGCGGCGTGATCCCCGCGCAGGACTACGATGAACTCTACCGCGACGGCGCCGCCGCCATCTTCGGCCCCGGTACGCCGATCGCCACGGCAGCCATCAAGATCCTCGAAATCCTGCTCGCCGAGTAAATTCCCGGCTCCGACAAGAGAAACGCCGCGGTCGCAAGACCGGGGCGTTTTTTGTTCCGGAGCACTTCGGGAGGGACTTTTTTCACCCGCCAAAGACCGGAACGGGAGTTTTTGCATTATCTTTACGACTGAAATACACAAATTCATTCATTCCAACGTTCCATTCGCATGAAGAAAACCCTCATTCTGTTGCTTGCCTGCTGTGCCTGCATCCGGTCGCAGGCGCAGACTCCGGAGGCAGCCGCCGCACCGGAACCCTCCGTAACCCGGACCGACAGCACCCTGACATTCCCCGAACCTGAATTCATCGGCCAGGCATTGGCTATCCGGCCCGACAACAGAACCGAGCAGCTCGTTCAGGAGAGCCTGGCTCCCCGCCACCGTTCGTCCACCGGGCAGAAACTGTTCGGCATCGGAAAGAACCACATCGACGAAATGACGCTGAAAGGCGCGCAGTCCCCCGTCCGGCTCCGGAAGAGCGACGGCATCGCCTTTATCATCCGCGTTCCGGACAACCTGATCGACCCGATGTCGGTGATCAGCGTCTTCCGGTTCAAGGTCAAGAAGAAGATGCGGATCGCCGAATACGCGTCGGTCGGAACCTTCGGCGACCAGCAGCGCAACACGCTGGAACGGCAGCCCTTCACCTCGCGCCGGTTCGGAAGCAGCTCCTACCTCATCATCCTGAAAGGCGTCGAGACCGGAGAATACGGCATCACGGTCGATGCGCTGGGCAGTCTCAACGTTTCGACATTCGGGGTGGACGAATAAACCCGCGTTCCATGACAAACAATCCCCGCAACCTCGGTTGCGGGGATTGTTCTTTCGGCAGCCGGCAATGGGATCACAGGCAGGCCTCCAGAATCCGGCGGGCCATGGCGCCGTCGACGTTCTGCGCCTCGCCGAACCGATCGCCCGCAGCCGTGAAGCGGCGTTCGATCTCGGCGATGGTCTCTTCGCCGATACCCTCCTCCGAAAGGCGTGTCGAGAGGCCCAGCGAACGGAAGAACGCCTCGTTGGCCGCAATCGTGCGGTCGATGCGCTCCTCCTCCGAACCGCCGGCAATGCCCCAGATACGCTCGCCGTATTGCAGCAGTTTGCCGCGTTTCTGCCCGCGCAGCACGCGCAGCGTACCGTTGATGACAATGGCCAGCGTCGCACCGTGCGTCAAGCCGTGCAGCGCCGTCAGCTCGTGGCCGATCATGTGCGTCGCCCAGTCCTGCGTCACGCCCATACGGATCATGTCGTTCAGGGCCAGCGTCGCCGAAAGCATGTATTCCGACATCGTGTCGTAATCGCGCTCGTCCGCCAGCGCTTTGGGAGCGATTTCGACCACCGTATGCAGGATGCCTTCGGCCCAGCGGTCCATCAGCCGCGACTGATGGGGCGTAGTCATATACTGCTCCAGCACATGCACGAAAGTATCCGCAAGTCCGCAGGCTACCTGACGCTTCGGCAGCGAATAGAGCGTCTCGGGATCGAGGATCGAGAAGACCGGATAATCGCCGTAGAAAGCATATTTTTCCTTGGTCTCGTAGCGCGAAATGACCGCCCCGGAGTTCATCTCGGAACCCGTGGCCGACATGGTGAGGACCGTAGCCAGCGGCACGGTCTTGCCGGCCTGCCCCTTGAGCACGATGTCCCATGCATCGCCGTCGTAGAGAAGGCCCGCAGCGATGAGTTTCGTACCGTCGATGACCGACCCGCCGCCGACAGCCAGCAGGAAGTCCACCTTCCGCTCTTTGCCCAGCGCAATGGCTTCGCGCAGGGTCTCGACCGACGGATTCGCCTCGATGCCCCAGAACTCGACCAGGTCGCGGCCTTCGAGTGCGGCGACGACCTGATCGTAGACGCCGTTACGCTTGACGCTTCCGCCGCCGAAGGTCAGCATGATGCGTTTTCCGGCGGGAATGAGCTTCGGCAGACGGGCGATCTGGCCCTTGCCGAAAACCAGTTTGGTCGGATTGTGATAGATGAAGTTGTTCATGGCGAATATTTATTTATCCTATTACGAAGAGAATGAATGACCGGACGGCTCCGAAACCGGATTGCACCTGGTTTGACAGGGCCTCCGGCTGTTAAAAGAGCCGTTACGCCTCTAAAGATACGAAAAAAGCCGGACTGCGCAGAGAATTCTCCGCTAATTTTCAATCTTTGCGGTGAGAGCTGCCGGTTTGTGCTTAAACGAAGCAGAGCGCGGATGGGTGTACCGAAGTACGTCCCATTCGCGCCCTGCAGGAGCAAGTGCAAAGATGCACCGTAAAATCAATCGTTTAGAAGTACTTGCCGCGCAGGTCCTGAATCTTGGCCATCTGCTGGATAGCCGGGATGGCGAACTGCTGGGCCATGCCCTCGGCCATGGCCTGGGCGCGAACTTTCTCGCCTTCGGCGGTCTGCTTGTCGTCGGTCTTGACATCCCCGACCTCGAAGACATAGACGCCCGAAAGTCCCTTCACGGGAGCCGACAGGGCACCCTTCTCGGCCGATGCGATGGCGCCCACCAGACGAGGCTCCATGCCCACGCCGTTCACGTAGAACGAACCGAAAGTCACATCGGAGAAGTCCTCCACCTCCGAGCCGAGACTTGCAGCCTGTTCGGCGAGGGTCGAACCCGAAAGGCTCTTGACGATATAATCGTATTTTTTGTCGCGAAGAAGCTGCGAACGGATCTGGGCCGAAACCTTATTCAGCGGTGCGTACTCATTGTCGTCGATCTCGGTCAGCGTGGCAATCACGTAGTCCTTGCCTACATTGAAGATCGCCGAAAGGTCGCCCTCCTTCGCTCCGTAGGCCCAGCGGGCCACCTCGCGCGAATCCTCAAGGCCGCGGATCGTACGGTCGCCCTGGGCAATCGCAGCCACGCGGGGCGTCACGGCAGCCGTCGAAGCGGCATCTGCGAATGCGGCGGCCGAACCCTTGGCGTTGACCATGAACGAACCGGCCTGGTTGTGCACGTCGCGGCGCGTGGCGGCCGAAGCCTCCACGGGATAGGTGATCGTAGCCACCTGCACGTGTTTCGAAGGTTTGTCGGCACGGTATACCTGCATCAGCTGGATGGCGTCGCCCGAAGCGATCTTCACGATGTCGCCCTGTCTGGCATTGGCCAAAGCGGCGGCGAACTCGCCCGTGAAGGCCGAGAAAGGCAGCACTCCCACTTCACCGCCGTTGGCGGCCGTAGCGTCGTAAACCGAATAACGGGCAGCGGTCTGCGCGAAATCGCCCCCCTTCTTCAGCACCGTCAGCAGGCTGTCGGCAAGCGCCTCCTGCGCATAGGGCAGCACGATATGACGTACGCCCACCGAGTCGGGAACCATCTTCGAATCGAGCGCGCGGGACATCGTCCACTCGTTGTTCTTCAGCACGGGACCGTACATCTCGCCCGCCATCAGCGCCTTGGCCTCCTCGTCGGAGAGCTGTGCGGCGGAAACGTAGCTGTCGGCGATCTTGCCGTTGCGGTTGGCGCGGACGAAGGTCTTCACCTCCTCGGCGGCGGCGAACTCCCGGCCCACCTCCGTCACGCTCTTCTCAAGCGCCAGCAGGTCGTCGTCCGTGGGGGAGACCTCGAATACGACATACGAAATCGTACGCGACGGGGTCTGCTTGAACTGGTTCTTATGGCTGTTGTAGTAAGCCTTCACATCACCCGACGACACCTTGACGAGCGAATCGGGAACGGCCGAGAACTTCTTGCCGGCCCACTTGCCCGAGAAAGACTTGTTGGCGGCCTCGACACCGCGGGCGACCTCCAGCGAATTGACGTAAACGCCGCCCTTCACCAGTCCGAAGTACTTCTGCACCTCGCGCTCCAGACGGGCCTGCTCGTTGAGCTGCGCCCAGGCATTGGCCGCCTCGGGGTTGGTCTCGGCCTGCGCGAGGAACTGGCTGATGGCAGCCACGCTGTACTCGCCCGTGCGGGGATCGGCGAAAGCATTGTAGAAAGCCTGCGAAGGATGCTGTCCGCTGACCATCGCCAGACGCTCCGGCTCGGTGACGCGAAGTCCCATCCGGTCGAAACCGGGCGTCAGCACGTGCTTGGCGATCAGCGCCTGCCAGGCGGCATTGGCCAGCATGGCCGACTGCTGCTCGTCGCTCTCCGGCATGTTGTTCTGCGACTTGATCGTCTCGTACTGGTCGTAGTACTCCGAATAGTTGATCTTCTCGCCGTCGATCACACCGACACGCGGGTCGTTGCCCGAGAAGCCCATTTCAGTCTTCAGAGAGAGGATGAATGCCAAGAGGGCCAGTGCGATGATGATCGAAAGCACGATGCCGAACTTGGTTCGTAAAGTGTTTAAACTTGCCATATAAATTGTTAATTATTCGTATTGTTTCGAATTATCAGCCAAAGGTAGTAAAATTAATTGTAAAAAGAACAGAATAAAAGTAAAAATATACGCACGCTTCGCCCCCCCCTAATCCCCGCCGGGACGGGAATTTACCGGAAAGGCGGCGGAATCCGGCCCACGCTACAATTTCTTCACCCGCGCCAGTTCGATGCGCGAACGCGTCGTACGGAGAATCCGCAATTGCAGGCCGCCGATGAAAACCGTCTCCCCGGCGGTGGGAATACCCTCGTAATTGAAGATGATGAAACCGGCCAGCGTGTCGTATTCCTTGCTCTCCTCGATGCCGAGGTTGTATTTTTCATTCAGGTATTTCACCTCCAGGCGGCACGAGAGAACATACTCGTCGGGGCCGACCTGCTTTTCGGTGAGGTCCGGAATGTCGTGCTCGTCCTCGATCTCGCCGAAAATCTGCTCCAGCACGTCTTCGAGCGAAATGACGCCCGCCGTGCCGCCGAATTCGTCGATCACAACGGCGATGTTCGAACGGTGCTTGATAAAATTCTCCAGCATCAGCTGCAAAGGCATGGTCTCGGGCACGAAATTGACCTCCATCATCACGTCGGCGATCTGCCGGGGCCGCGTGAAAAGGCTTTTCGAATTGACGTAGCCCACGATGTTGTCGATCGACTTGCGCCAGACGAAGATACGCGAATATTTCGAGTCGACGAAACGCGCCGTGAGCTGTTCGATCGAGGTGTCGTCGATGTCCACGGCCTCGACGTCCACACGCGGAACCATGCAGTCCCTGACGCGCAGGTCGGCGAAATCCAGCGCGTTCTGGAAGAGTTTCAGCTCGTTGTCCGGTTCCGAATGCTGCTCCGGGCTGTTCGTGTCGAGCAGCGCCGCAAGGTCCTCGCGGTCGAAACTCGGAGTGATGTTCCGCTCCTCGACGCGGCGGCCCAGAAGGTGCAGAATGCCGTGGGAAAGCAGCGTCGTGAAACGCGCCACCGGATAGAGTACGATGTAGAAAAAATAGATCACCGGCGCCAGCGCGCGGTAATAGAAATTGGGATTGTTCCTGAAAATCGACTTGGGGAGAAACTCGGCGAAGAAGATGATGATGACCGTCGAAACGGCGGTGTCCACGGCGACCGAGCCGCTCCGGGCGAGCTGCTCCCACCCCAGCGAGGCATAGATGCTGCGCAGAAGCAGCGACATCGCCAGCGAATAGACGACCAGTGCGATGTTGTTGCCCACGAGGATCGTGGTGATATACTGCCCCGGATGGCGGGCGAAAACCTCGGCAATCTGGTCGAACATGCGGTTCTGCTTGCGGTCGATCTCCAGCTTGAGACGGTTCTTGCTCGTAAAGGCAATCTCCATCCCCGAGAAAAAAGCCGACAGCAACAGCATTACGACAATCAGGACGACGGTGGTGAGCATCGCTTTCAGTTTTTGAGTTTGGGTTCGACGGAAACCTGCTCCTCCCGGGAGCCGTCCAGCATTTTCAGCGGCCGGCGCTCAACTTCCGCCTCGGGTCTTCCGACCTGCCTTTCAGCCGGTCCGGCGGGAATCTCCCGGGCCGGAGCGGCCCTCCCGGATTCGGACGTCCGGACGGCGGACCGACTGTCGGAGGGCCGGCTGTCGGAGGGTTTCGGAACCGGGCGCACGGACGTGGAATCCGTGGCCGCAGAGTCGGCGCTCTGCTTCATCTCGACCTCCATACGGCCCTTCATGCGGCGAAAACGCCAGTCCTTGAACTCCTCGTCCGATTCGAAACCTTCGCCGATGAAGACATCGCGGCCGTTGTTCTGCACGATCTTCGAATCGACGTTCGAATAGATTTTCTTGGTCCGCGCATTCCAGAACAACTGCTGGGTGTAGAGGGTCTTGCCGTCGGATTTCTCGACGACGACGTTGCCCTTGGCCTCCCACAGTTCGCGGTTCTCGTAATAGATGGCGTAGTTGGCCGTCAGCACGGCGTCCACCGTGGTCAGCGAATCGTTCTGGTAGGTAGTGATCTTCACGCCCTTGCGGAATTCGCGGTAAGGTTCGCGGGCCAGCGAATAACCTTCGAGCAGCGGCGTGACGAAATGGTACGACCGGCGGCCGTTCTGCGACATCACGACCGAAAGGTCCTCGCTGTATTCGGTCATCATCGTCTCCTCGGAAGCCGACGCGCGGCCCGCATCCTTGTCCGCACACGAGAATAGCAAGATAGCACTCCCCGTCACGGAGAGTGCTACCCTGATCGTTCTTGTCATGCGTTTTCCCATCGAAGCCTGTCGGGAGCGTGTTTTTTAGCGGGCACGGACGGTGGTGGTGATACCGGCGGCCGTTCCGCAGGTCACCGTATAGCGCGCACCCTCCTGCAACTCGTTGAAGAAGCACTCCTCCGAGCTGGGGAAAACCGAACGGAACTTGCCGAGGGAACTCTTGGCGTGCTCCATGTACTCCGAATCGGCCGGGAGCAGCTCGACCGCCTTGGCCATCGTATCGTAAGCGGCCCAATAGGTCGCCAGACCGGCGAAACCGCCGCACGAACCTGCCGACGAAGCATAGCACTGCGCCAGGATGAAGTACGGAACGCCGTCCTCGGGATCCAGGTCGCGGGCCTGGCGCGCAGCGGCGGCAGCGCCCGGAATGTCGTTGGACACGAGGCCCACCAGCGCGATGCGCACGAGCAGTTTCTGACGCTCGGCGGGGTCTTTCTCGACATCCAGCGCCTCGTTCAGGTAGGTCTTCGCCTTTACATAGTCCTTCTTGTTCTGGAAAGCCTGGGCCAGGAACATGGCCGTCTCCGACGAAGGCTTCACCTGATAGTATTTCTCGGCGATCGAGAAGTAGAAATCACCGTCGCACTTAGCGCGCGACATCAGAGCCACGGCCTGCGAAAGCAGCGCCTCGTCGTCGGGAGCGGCGGCCAGCTTGCCCTTGAAGAGTCTTTCGAGATTCTCGCAGCTTGCGGCGCCGCTCAATCCGAACGCAGCGTCGAACTGGCTCTTGTACTCGGCGGCAGCGGGGTTCTTCTCGAAGAATGGCGTCAGACGGTCGTACTCGGCGATGATCTCGTCGGGCATCACCTCGTCGGTATTCCTGTAATCGTCGCAGAGGTTCGAGAAATAGGCCACGACGGTCTCGGGATCGGTGTTGTCGCCGCCGGCCTCGATGGCTGCGCGGAACGCTTCGCGGATACCCTTGCGGTCGGCGGGTTTGTACATCAGATACTCACGGGCCTTGCGGTCGAGGATATAGGGCGTGCCGTACTTGGGATGGTCGCCGAAATACTCGTTGCGCAGGTCGTAAACGATCATCAGCGAGTCGGTGTAGGTGTTTTTCTCGGCGATGCTCTTGGCGCGCGCGATCTTGTTCTTATAAAGCGTGATGCCGCGCACAAAGGTATTCTGCGAAGCCTTCGGACATTTGTCGAGCAGCTCCTTGAGGTAATGCGCGGCAGCGTTGTAATCCTTGTTGTCGAGCGACTCCTTGAGGAAGTTGCTGTTCAGAATGTTCTGCTCCCGCTCCTGAGGAGTGTCACCCCAGACCGCGTACTTCGGATCACTGAAATCTTGCTGTGCCATCGCTGCGACTGCAAAAAGCGCACACGCAGCAGAAAGCAGGAATTTAACGTTTTTCATCGGTCAGATTAATTTTTGTGTTTCTATCTTTTATTTTTGCTTGCCTGTCACATCAATCGAACTTGGAGCGCATGAACCAATATTCGCCGTTCTCCATCTGTCCCGCGAAGAGCGTGAAGCCGATCGCAAACTTGAAATACTGCTGCCGGACCAGCCCCAGGCGGTCGGCGATGTTGTAACCGCGGCGACCGTACTCGACACCGATGTCGATGGCCGAGAAGGCACCGCGCCTCACCGGAATGCCGATGCCCGCCGTCACGGCGTACTGCGCGAGCTTGTCCCCGTTGAACGTCTGGTTGTAGGCCCCGTAGCGGAAACCCGCACGGTAGGACCAGCGTTTGAGGAAGTGACGCGCATCGTAACGGTTCGGGGTGTATTCCACACCCATCTTGATCGTGCTCGTATTGGTGTAGGCCACCTTGTATTCCGTCTTGTTCTCCCCGCTGCCGCTGGTTCCCGTCATCTCGTAGCCCGAGTTGCGACCGCCCCAGTTCTGGAACACATAATCCACGCCGACGGCCCACCTGCCGGTCTGGTAATAGGCCCCCACGGCCAGCTGCCGGGGCAGCACCAGCTTCAGGTGCGTCGTATCGCCCTTGACGACCGTGTTGTACAGGTCGCCGATATAGAGTTTTTTCGTCACCTCCGGGTTCAGGTCGCCGCCGAAGTCGTACGTCGCGCCGAAGGTCAGGATGCGCTTCGCGTTCAGAATCGCGTTCCACTGCACGCCGACCTGCCCCTTGATGCTCGAAATGCTGTAATTGTCCTGCCCCACCGTCGAGGTGAAGGTTCCCTCGCCCGTAATGGCGGTCGGGGTCATCACGAACGTACGGTCGATGTCGCCCCAGTAATACTGTGCGGCGATACCCACCGAAAAATTCTTGAACGGCTCCCAGCCCAGGCCGACCTTGACCTCCGTCACGTCGCCCTCGCCCTGGTAGTTGTACTGAATATTGCCGACGTTGGCGTAAATGGGGTCTTCGGGATCGTATTCGTGATAATACTTGGTCCTGTAACCCACCGAACTGTAAGGCGTGAGGCTGAAACCGAGTCCCAGCCGCTTCGCCACCGGCATCTGGAAAGCGATGTCGTGAAAGTTGAACGTGTTGTAGGCCGTCCGTTTCCCGACGCCTCCGACCGTCTGGGCGTTGTAGTAGTTCTGCCCCTCCAACCCGAAGTTGAAAAGGAAAGTCTTCTGCGGAGCCGCGCTGTAAGCCGCGGGGTTGAGCAGGTTGACCGTACTCACCGAACGCATGGCCACACCCGCACCGCCCATCGAGCGCATCTGCAGCGTACCGGGGGTATTCTGTTCGCCGATGCCGTACATCGTATAGGGCGAGAATGCGTTAATACTGCTTGTCTGGGCCGAAACGGCAAAAGGAAACATCGCTGCAGCCGCGACAACCAGCTTAATCAAGGTGTTCTTCACTTGCATTGTACTCTAAAATTCGATCCAATCCGCAAAAGACCAGATTACAATTTGCAAATATCGTGTTTTTAATTCTTTTCGCAAAGTATTTCGCGTCCCCGCCGGTAAAAATTACGCATAAATCGTCGATTTTTTTCTCCATCCGGGCCATATAGCCCTCAATTTCGAAGGTCAGCGAGTTCATCACCCCCAGGCGGATGGCCTCTTCGGTGGTGAGCCCCTGCAACTCCCCGCTTTCGGTCGGACCGCACAGCGGCAGGCAGGCCGTGTAGTCGTGGAGCGCCCGAAAACGGGTTTTCATCCCCGGCGAAATGCACCCGCCGCGGAACGTGTTGTCGGCCGTCACCAGGTCGATCGTGACGGCCGTGCCGAAATCGACGATCAGCACGTTGCGCCCCGGGTAAAGCACCGTGGCGCCCACGGCGGCGGCCAGCCGGTCGCGGCCCAGCGTCTCGGGCGTATGGTAAGCGTTGGCAACCGGCACGGGGGTCTGCGAGGTGAATTCCAGCAGGTAATCCGCATAGGGCCTGACCGTTTCGACCACGTCGTCCGCTTCGCCGCGCGTCGAAGCGACGACGGCCTTCGCGGCCCTGCGGCCCTCCAGCAACTCGCCGAGCATCGACGGATGCAGCCGCTCCACGCAGCGCTGGGCGACGATCCGTCCGCCGTCAAAAACGGCCAACTTGACAAGGGTGTTGCCTATGTCTACGATCAGATTCAAAGCTGCTGCAGCGTTTTGTATGCGTCTTCCACGTCTTTGACATTCCTAACGGTCATCGCCAACCGATTATTGTGCTGTTTGAGCACAAATCGGTCGGGCCGCTGCGTAACCCGCTGCAACAGGGTCATAAAGGCCTCGCTCTTGTAGAAAGGCGAGTTCTCCTCGCCCACGAAATGCACGATCATCAGCCCGTTCTTGACCTTCACGCGCTCCATGCCCAGACGAATGGCCTCCCAGCGCAGGCGCACGACGTTCAACAGCTCCTTCGCGGCGCGCGGCAGGGGACCGAAACGGTCCGCAAGACGGCTCTCGAAGGCCTGCAAAGCCTCCTCGTCCTTCGTCGAGTCGAGTTCGCGGTAGAGTTTCAGGCGTTCGGCCTGCTGCGAAACGTAGGCGTCGGGCAGCGCGGCCTCGACCTCGATGTCGATGTGCGCGTCGTCGATGAAACGCATCTGCTCCACGACCTCCTGCTCCCCGTCGCTCAGGCCCGGGACATGAAGCCCCTCGGCACGCAGTTCGGCCACCGCCTCGTTCATAATCTTCTGGTAGGTCTCGAAACCGATGTCGGCGATGAACCCGCTCTGCTCGGCGCCCAGCAGGTTGCCCGCGCCGCGAATGTCGAGGTCCTGCATGGCGATGTTGAACCCCGAACCCAGGTCGGAAAACTCCTCGATGGCCCGCAGACGCCGCCGCGCGTCGGACGACAGCAGTTCGTCGGGCGGCGAAAGCAGGTAGCAGTAGCCCTTCTGGTTCGAACGCCCCACGCGACCGCGCAGCTGGTGCAGGTCGCTCAAACCGAAGTTCTGGGCATTGTCGACGATGATCGTATTGGCGTTGGGAATGTCGATGCCGTTCTCGACGATGGTCGTCGACACCAGCACGTCGAATTCCCCGTAGATGAAGTCCATGATGAGTTTCTCCAGCTGCTCGGCCGGCATCTTGCCGTGCCCGACGGCCACACGGGCCTTCGGGCAGAGGCGCGTGATCAGCCCCTGGAGGGCCAGCAGGTCCTCGACGCGGTTGTGGACGAAATAGACCTGGCCGCCGCGGGCGAGTTCCGCCTCGACGGCATCGCGGATGATCTCCTCCGAGAATACGTGCGACTCGGTGAGGATCGGCTGGCGGTTGGGCGGCGGGGTCGAAATGACGGACAAGTCCCGCGAACCCATCAGCGAGAATTGCAGCGTGCGCGGAATCGGTGTGGCGGTGAGCGTCAGCGTATCGACCGAAACGCTCATCTCGGTGAGCTTTTCCTTGGCGGCGACGCCGAATTTCTGCTCCTCGTCGATGATCAGCAGCCCCAGGTCGCGGAACACGATCTGCTTGCCCAGCATCTTGTGCGTGCCGATCAGAATGTCGATCTTCCCCGAGGCGAGGTCCTCGCGGATCTGGCTGACCTCCTTCGTGGATTTGGTGCGGTTGATGTACTCCACCCTCACCGGGAAATCGCGCAGACGCTCAGTGAACGAGCGGTAGTGCTGCAAGGCGAGGATCGTCGTCGGAACCAGCACGGCGACCTGCTTGCCGTCGACAGCGGCCTTGAACGCCGCGCGGATCGCCACCTCGGTCTTTCCGAAGCCCACGTCGCCGCACACCAGCCGGTCCATCGGCTGATCCGACTCCATGTCCTTCTTGATGGCCGCCGTGGCCGACTGCTGGTCGGGAGTGTCCTCCCAGCGGAACGACGCCTCCAGCTCGTGCTGCAAATAGCTGTCGTGCGAGAAGGCGTAGCCCTTCGAGGCCTTGCGTTTGGCGTAGAGGGCGATCAGTTCGCGCGAAATGTCCTTGACGGCTTTCTTGGTGGCGTTCTTCAGCTTCTGCCAGGCGCCGTTGCCCAGTTTGTAGACCTTCGGCGGCTCGCCGTCGCCCGACTTGTAGCGCGAAATGCGGTGGAGCGAGTGCACGTTGACGAACAGCACGTCGCCGTCCTTGTAGACCAGCTTGATCGCCTCCTGCATGCGTCCATCGCCCGCGGCGATCTTCACCAGCCCGTCGAAACGGCCCACGCCGTGGTCGATATGCACCACGTAGTCGCCCGGGCGCAGCTGGTTCAGCTCGGCGACGGTCATCTGCTCGTCGCGCCGGATCTCGCCGTTGATGCGGTAACGCTGGTAGCGGTCGAAAATCTGGTGGTCGGTGTAGAGGCACAGTTTCAGGTCGTTGTCCACGAACCCCTCGTGCAGGGTCGTCGACAGCGACCGCACGACGGCCTGTCCGCGGCCGATCTGGTGGAAAATATTTTCGAGACGCTCGACCTGCGCCTTGTTCTCCGAAAGTATATAGGTATCGTAACCCCGCAGCGCACCCCGGATCATGTCGTCGGCCAGCATCTCGAAATTTTTATTGAATTTCGGCTGGGGCGACGTCGCGAACTTCACCGTTGCGGCCGCGGGCCGCTCGGGAAGATTGTCGCGCAGCAGGAAAATCCGGCTTCCGGAAAGGTCGGCCACGAGCGAGTTGCGGCTCGTCAGCAGCGAGTCGATCTCATCGGGATGCTCCATGTCCGAGAGCGTCCTGCGGCGGATGTCGTTGACCCTCCGCAACACGAAATCGGCGTCGTAGAACCACCAGGAAGCCTCCGCGCCCGCAAACCGCGCGAAGGAGACCTTCGCCGCGGCGGGCGTCCCGGCGTTCAGGTCGGGGATGATCTCCACGCGCTCCAGCCTGTCCGACGACAGCTGGCTCGAAATGTTGAACCGCCGGATCGAGTCGACCTCGTCGCCGAAGAAATCCAGTCGGTAGGGTTTGCTCTCCGAATAGGAGAAGACGTCGACGATACCGCCGCGCACCGAGTACTGGCCGGGTTCGTAGACGAAATCCACGCGCGTAAACGAAGCATCGACGAGCGCCTGCTCCAGCACCTCGATCGAAATCCGGTCGCCGACCCTCACGGTGATCGTCTCCCGTTGCAGGGCTTCGGCGTCGGCGACCCGCTCGGCCAGCGCCTCGGGGCAGGTGCAGACCACCAGGTAGCCCTTCCCCGTGAAATTCCGCACGGCGTGCATCGTCGCCGTGCGCTGCACCACGCCCTGCGCATCCTCGGCGCCATAGGCCGCCGAACGCTTCCACGACGAGGGAAAGAAGTAAACCTGCCGTTCGTCCAGCAGGTTGTAGAAGTCGTTCAGAAGGTAGGCTGCGGCGTCACGGTCCTCGGCGACAAAGACATGCACGCCCCCGGATTCGGCCACGGCCGCCGCGGCATAAAACGAAAGAGCGCCGCCGACCAGCTCTTCGAGGTGGACGGTAGCACTCCTGTTTTTATATTCGCGGCACAGTCTGCCGAGGGCTTTCGACCCGGCGGCGAACTGCGCCAGCTGCTCGCGGGCGGTTGCCATGCCTTATTTGGTTATAAGGTCGTTATCCTTTTTGTCATGGTAGTGGATCTCGACGATCCCGATGCTCTGGTCCTCGGCGATCTCAAGGCGCACCTTGTACTTCCACTCCCAGCGGCGGCGCAGCGACCAAAGGCCCTTTCGGAGGAACGCCGCCACGTAAGGACTGACGACCAGCTTGATGAATTTGTGTCCGCGGTCCTGCGTGAGGAACGAAATCTGGTTCTCGATCTTCTTGTCCAGCAGCACCGTAGGTTCGATCTTGCCCGAACCGTTGCACGTCGGGCAGACGTCCGAAACGCTCTCGACGGCCACGGGACGCACCCGCTGGCGGGTGATCTGCATCAGGCCGAATTTCGTGAGCGGCAGCACCGTGTGCTTGGCCTTGTCGGTGGCCATCAGCTTCACCATCTCGTCGAACAACGCCTGCTTGTTCTGCGCCTTGTGCAGGTCGATGAAGTCGATGATGACGATACCGCCCAAATCACGCAGCCGCAGCTGGCGGGCGATCTCCTTCGCCGCGGCGAGGTTCACGTCCATGGCGGTCTGCTCCTGGTTGTCCTCGGCCTTGGTGCGGTTGCCCGAATTGACGTCGATGACGTTCATGGCCTCCGTGCGCTCGATGATGAGGTAGGCGCCGCGTTTGAGCGACACGTACTTGGCGAAGAGCGACTTGATCTGCTTCGAGATGTCGAAGTTGTCGAAAATGGGCACGTTGCCCTTGTAGAGTTTGACGATCTTCTCCTTCTCGGGTTCGATCTGGCGGATGTAGCCGCGGATTTCGTTGTACATCGCCTCGTCGTCGACGGCGATCTGCGAGAAGGAGCCGTTCAGCGAGTCGCGGATGATCGTGTTGGCGCGGTTCATCTCGCTCATCAGCTGCGCCGGGGCCGACGCCGCGTTCTTCTTGATCGCCGCGCAGGTCTTGCGCCAGCGGTCGATCTGGGTCTGGATGTCGTGCTCGATGTCCTCGTCCTTGGCCTCCATGGCCGCCGTGCGGATGATGACGCCGAAATTCTTCGGCAGCACCGCCGCGGCAATGCGCTTGAGACGCTTCTTCTCGTCCGCCGAGCGGATTTTCTGCGAAAGGAAAACCTTCGAGGTGAAGGGAACCAGCACCACGTTGCGGCCGGCCAGCGAAATGTCGGCCGTCAGGCGCGGACCTTTGGTCGAAATGGCCTCCTTGGCCACCTGGACCATGATCTGCTGCCCCACCTGGAGGTATTCGCCGATCTTCCCGGTCTTCTCGACGGGCGGTTCGAGTTTCATGCTCTCGACGCGGAACCCGCGTTTTCCGGGCTGCTGCGAGGCGACGAGCTTCTGCAGCGAGGGGAACTGCGGCCCCAGGTCGAGGTAGTGGATAAAGGCGTCCTTTTCGTGTCCGATGTTGACGAATGCCGCGTTCAGTCCCGGCATGATCTTGCGCACCTTCCCGAGGTAGATGTCCCCCACGGCGAAGCCCGTCTGGCACTGCTCCTTGTTCAGTTCGACGAGCACCTTGTCCTCGCACATGGCGATTGATATCTCGGTCGGGGTTACGTTTACGATTAATTCTCTGTTCATCTATCGTGTGTCGCGCTCCGGGAAACCGGGCGCGGTATGGCTGAAATTAGTACTGAAGCCGCGTTTTGCTGTGAAGTGGCGGCGAACTCCAAAGGGAAAAATGGATGCCGGAAACGTCCGGCAGAACGCGGGGCCCGGCGTCCGGAAAACCCGCGAAAAAGGCGGAAAAACCGCCCGAAAAATCGGAAACCCGAAAATAGGTAAAGCTAAAAGAACCCCTTGGCCCCTTTAGCTTTATCTATCGTTAGCACAAAGGTGCTACCCTACTTTTTCTTGTGACGGTTCTTACGAAGACGTTTTTTCCGCTTGTGGGTAGCCATCTTGTGACGCTTATGCTTCTTTCCGTTTGGCATAGTCCTTAAATTTTAAGAGGTTCTTATTATCCGTTATTTCACCTTCGCTGCGAAGCTCTTTGCGGGCTTGAAAGCGGGGATGTTGTGTTCGGGAATGGTGATCGTCGTGTTCTTCGAGATGTTGCGGGCAACCTTCTTGGCGCGCTTCTTCACGATGAAGCTGCCGAAACCACGGAGATACACGTTATTTTTTTGGGTGAGCGACGTCTTGATGCTCTCCATGAAAGCCTCGACGATAGCCTGCACCTGCACCTTCTCAACGCCGGTGCTTTTAGCGATTTCGCTTACGATATCTGCCTTTGTCATGTTTATATAGTATTTAAAATTAAGTTCATCCAAAATGATTCGGAGTGCAAATATACGCTTTATTTACATATCCGCCAATAATCGGCAATTTTTTTTCACTTTTTTCCCGCGGCAGTGTAGTCTGCACGTTCACAACACGATAACAAATATCGGGCAAAACCCGGGCCAAAATTAAAATATTCTATATCAGTTATTTATTCCGCACTGCGCCTCTTCCGCCCCGACAATCGGCAAAAAGCTGCGAAACAATACGTTACGCATCACTTCGCGCCCAGCCACGTCAGACGGTGCCAGAGACTTTCCAGCGGTCCCTGCCGGTGGCCGCGCAGCCACCAACGGCAAAAAGCCGCCTGCAAAACGAAGACCGCAACGCCGATCACCAGGCTCAGCGCATATCCGCACCGGGAGGCGAGACCGAGTCCGAACGGGAAAAAGATCAGGGCGCCGACGACGGACTGCGCGATATAATTGGTAAGGCTCATCCGCCCGTAGAAGCGCAGGCCGTCGGTCACCCGGCGGAAACGGGCCGTGCGGTAGAGCAGCACGAACGAAGCCGCAAGCACCGCCGTGAAGGCAAGTTTCTGCCACATGTCGAGCACGGTCGCAGCCATGCGGGCCGCCGTCGCTTCGCCGAAAAGCCCGTGCAGGGCCTGGAGCGGCACGAAGGCAACGGCCCCGACGATCAGCGTCCGCACCCAGAAGCGCGCATTGTCCGCCGAATCCGAGAAAAGCCCTCGACGGCCGAGCAGCAGACCCAGCAGGAAAAGGCCCGCCGTCTGGCTGTACCGTCCGGCATTGACGGCCCACAGCAGACTCGCCTTCTGCCCGAGCGTGACGTTCCCGGCGACGAACTGCCAGAAATCCCCGGCTTTCGTATAGGCCGCAACCTCGCCGTACATGGCTCCGACGCCCAGATCGGGCGGAGCGAAACCCGGGTCGGCCAGCGCACGGAAGCAATGGTACCATTCGACGGGCTGCACGAGAAACAGCAGGGCCAGCGCCAGCACGGTCCGGTCGTTCAGACGCCGGACGGCGAACAGCACCACGCCCACGAGGCTGAACAGCAGCAGCACATCCCCCGCGGGAAAAAAGGCGGCGTTGAGCGTGGCGAACCCCACCAGCAACAGCAGCCGCCAGAGAAAGCGGCCTCCGAAGTCTTCGCCGCGGCTCTGCCGGGAGGCGTATTGCAGATGGAAGGTGAAGCCGAAAAGCAGCGCGAAGATCGCATAGGCCTTGCCTGCGAAAAGCGCGAACACGACCGCAAAGACACCTTCGTCGAGGGCCGCGAGCCACGCAGGCGACGAAGCCGGATAAACCGGAAAGATAAAATGTTCGAGGCTGTGTACGAGCAGGATCGCCATCACGGCAAAGCCGCGCAAAGCATCCACCGCGTCGATACGGGATTTTTCTGTTTTAAGCACAATGACCGTTATTTTGTTTTTTTCGGAGTAAAGGTAGCATTTAATCGGCAGCCGGGCCAATAAACCGCGGGGTTTTTGCGTTTGATGATAAAAACATTAATTTTGCAAATTCTAAATCCGATAACGGTATGGTCAAAATACTCTGGGTCGACGACGAAGTCGAACTGCTGAAACCCCACGTGCTGTTCCTCCAGCAGAAGGGCTATGAAGTGGACACCTGCAACAACGGATACGACGCGATCGACATGGCGACGGAGGGCAACTACGACC
>ERZ833782.453-NODE-453-length-51406-cov-7.528734_pt1 | contig 51406 bp, 42 predicted proteins | sample MGYA00519577_ERZ833782 | MGnify/ENA primary metagenome ERZ833782 (study PRJEB31850, sample SAMEA3708745) | human gut metagenome | biome: human gut; feature: human-associated habitat; material: faeces | place: China | collected 2014 ...
TGCTTGAACAATTTTTACTTCAAAATATTGTCTAACTTTTTGGGGTCACTTCAGTCTGGGCATATCAGCATTGAAGGATGGCAAATCCACTTGCTGCTCTATCGCAACAATGTCTGCCTGCACCTGTGCGACTTCATGCTTTTCGATGATAGTCGCAGTTTCTCGACGGCGTTCGGTCTGCCTCTTGGCCTGCGCCTGCCGGAATTTCTGCTTGGCACGGGTGACTTGCGGCGTTTCGGCTTGTGCCGTTGCGGTGGATGATGTATCTTTGTCTTTCGGTTCAGCGGCGCTGAATTTGCGGTCGAATTGCCTTTGCGCAAGTGCCTTGCCGGAGCGAAACGCCGTGCGGCTGCTGATCTCCGCCGCACGCTGTTCCTTGGTCTGAAACCGTTCCACCGGCTCTTGATAAGGTGAAGTCTGTTCTTCCTCCGGCATATTGTTCTTGCTCTTGAACTGCCGCCGGACAGCCTGCTCCCGTAGCACTTTTGCCGACTGCTTGGGCAGAAAGGCGGTGGTCTGCCGGGTATGAATATCCCGGTTTTTCGGGCGTGTCCGTATCTCTTTCACAACGATTCACCCGGCTTGGTCGTCATAAGACGGTACAGCGCCGTGTTGCGTGGGAACTGGTTGATGAACGGCACTTTTGCGCCGCCGACTTTGATAAGGCCATGCCCCGACTCCGCATTGCTGATATAGGAAAGCTGTTCTTCCGAAATGCGGAGCATTTTCACAAGCTCTTGCTGGTCGGTGGGAGCCTGCGACAGCATGAGCAGGAACTCGGAGTTCGCCAGCATATTCTTTGCTGTGGGAGAACGCAGACAGTCGGTGACATTCTGTGTAATGCCGGTCGCGGCGGCGTTTTTCTTGCGGAAACGCTTCCAGCTTTCTTCGAGGAAGTTGCTGCTGTACTCATTGGCGAAGAACAGATAAATCTCATCAATGTAGATCCATGTGCGCCGTCCGCGCTTGTGGTTTTCAATGACGCGGTTCAAAATCGCGTCCAGCATGACCAACATACCCACGGTTTTCAGCTGACTGCCGAGGTCAAAAATATCGAACAGCATAATGCGGTTGCTCATATCCACATTGCTCTGATAGGCGAATACATCCAGTGTGCCATCTACGAACAATTCCAGTGCCAGCGCGATGGACTGGGCCTGCGACTCCGGCTGGCGCAGCAGTTCCTCACGGAAGTCTTTCAGCGTGGGTGGATTGCGGTAGTCCTTGATGTACTCGCGGTACACATTGCCCACGCACCGCCCAATGATGGAACGCTCTTTTGCGCCCACCGGCTCAGGCTTCATCAACTGCTCGCACAAGGACATGACAAACTGGCTTTTCAAAATCAAAGGGTCGTCCGCTTTACCTTCCTCCTCGCCGTAACCGCTGGTCATGTCCATCGCGTTGATGTGGTTAGGGCTGCCAGCTGAAATCTGCACGACCTCGCCGCCCAGTGCCCGCACCAGCGGTGCATACTCACGCTCCGGGTCAACGATGATAATATCGTCGTCGGTAGAAAGCGCGATAGAGGTGATCTCCTCCTTGGCCGCAAAGGACTTGCCCGAACCGGATACGCCCAGAATGAAGCCGTTGCTGTTCAAAAGCTGTCGGCGGTCGCAGACGATCAGATTGCGGCTGGTGGCGTTCACACCGTAGTACACGCCGCCGCGATGTCGAATCTCCTGCGAGGAAAACGGCACCAGACCGGCGGCGCTCTCGGTGGTCAGTGTCCGCAAGGTGTCAATTCGCCGCAGACCGTAAGGCAAAACGGTGTTCAGCGCATCCTCCTGCTGGTAGGTCAGCACGCTCATTTCACAGTTCTTGCCGCCTGCAATGCTGCGGATGGTGTCGGTGTCAGCGTCAAGCTGTGCTTTGCTGTCCGCCACATGAACGAGGGTCATCACGCACAGAGTCATGCGCTGGTCGCGCATGGTCAGATCGTCCAGCATGGAACGCATCGTGTCCCGTGCATCGGTAAGCTGCATGGGCGGAATGGCGGAAAAATTGTTGTTCTGGTTCTGCTTGTTCTGCCAACGGGTAATATCCGTTTCCACCGCAAGGGACTGGTTTTGAATTTCTTTCAGTGCCTTATCCGTGGGAATGGGCTGAATGTCGATGGACAAAATCAGATTGCGGTTGAGTTCGGTCAGTTCCTTTACAAAGCTGTCCTCCAGATAGGCCGGATAGTCCTTGAGGAACAGCACCCGGCCCACCTTGTTGTCGGAAAGCTCGAAGTAATTAGAATGGAACTGGATGCTGTCCGGGCAGATGGAGTCCTTGAACGAATGGCCGCGCTTTGCTACGGTATCGAAGTCAAAGCGGAATGAATCCTCCTCACCGATGCGGAAAAAGTCATGCAGGATACCCAGCCGCTCCTTGTTGTCCAGTTCGTACAGCTTGGAGTTCAGCTTTTTCATGTTGGCGGACAGGTCGCTGCCCACACGGGCAAAAAAGCTGCGCGCCTCCTCAATGCTGCGGCGCTCCACGGAAACCGTGATGTACCGCTCCTGCACAATGCCGTTGCCCTCTGCGGCTTTGTCGAGCAGCATACGGTTGTATTCCTTGCGGTAATCGTCGCGCCCGTCCTGCTTGGACGGCATGAGCATTTCTTTCTGAAATTCCAGCGGATTCAGCCGTTTGTTGACGATGGAAATTTTCGTGATCGCGTCGGTCGGCAATGCCTTTTCCAGCGCACAATACTGGATGAGCATTTCCTTTTTATCTTCCTCGTCCGCCACGGCGTAGTTGATGTCGGTGAAGCACCAGCAACGGCTGAATTTGCCGTCCACCTCCCAGATACCATCCCGGTGGATGCGGCGGATGGGAATGGACTGCTGGGCCGTTTTCGGCAGACGTACAGAAGCACGCTCTTTCTTTCGTCCGAATTTCTTCACTTGCGTTTCCTCGCTTTCTTTTCTGGAATGTGCAGAAGCTGTTCATACAGATTTTCGCTCTTATACAGCCGCCGTCCGGCATACAGAATGTGGGTCTTGAACATCGCCCAAAGCAGCCGTTCAAAGGAAAGACCGTTGTATTGGAAAAAGCCTGCGACCGCAAGCGGTGCGGCACAGAGCATACACAGCCAGCTGGCGTTTTCCTTCCCAATGGGGTCTTTGAGCAAAAAATAAGCTCCCACGGCAACTGCAACAGCGCCGAGGGAGCAGCCGAACTGCCTTGCAGACAGTCCGAAAAAGATGGATTCGTGATAATTTCGCACTTCACGATTGATACGGATTTCCATAGTCACCTCCAAGAAAAAGAGGAGTGCGTTTGCACTCCTCACAGGGTTTATTCGATTTGATGGTCACGGATTTTGCGGTAAAAGGTCACGAGCCTGCTTAGTGCCGTTACACCGAGAATAGCGAACAGGATACCATCCGCCAGCGCCGTGTGGTGTGCCGCCCAGTCCAGCCAGACGGTGTTGCCGAGGATCACATAAACCAGCGCAGGCCCCAGCCTCAGCTTGATGAGCAGCTTGAACCACAACGGGAGCAGCAGAAAAAATAAGATGGGGAAAATAATTTGTCTGAACATGGTCAGCACCTCCTTGATGGTACCAGTGTAACGCAGTCTGGGGTTTCGTGCAAAAAATCAGCTTTGCTGTTCTGATAAAATCATAGTAAAACTTCTGTCCGAAAAAACGGACAATTTACAGTGCCATCATCTCTTTCACAATGCGGTCTGCGCCCTTTACCAGCCCTACGAGCACCAGCATATTGAAGATGGTTTCCGCCAGATAGCTCCACACCATCGTCACCGCCGAAGCGTCCGGGTCTGCGATACCCGGTGCGCCGCCGCCGGTAAAGGCGGCAAATATCATGCAGGCCAGTACAATGACTGCGCCCTCCATGCACACGCCGAGGTAACTTTTGATAAAGGTGCGTCCGGTATTCGAGGTCACATCGCCTGCAAAGGTGGACAGTGGGATAGGCGCAAGCGCCGTGTACATATAGAGCCGAAAGAAACGGCTGTACACAGTCATTATCATCACGAAAGACAGTGCCGTGATGAACACGCTGCCTAAAATCGTCACCAGCCACAGCGGGATACTCGCCAGAAAGCCTACCTCGTCAATGGCAGTCTTGATTTCCTCTGGGAGCGTCACAGATGCGCCTGTGAGATTTCCGAGATTGCCCGCCACCGTGCTGACGATACCGCCGCAGATGGTAAAAAGCGTGGTCATAATGTCCATGCCGTAGGTCACGGCGGTTTTTGCCGCCACGAAGCGGATAAAGTGCCGCAATGCCTGTTCTGGTCTGCGGAAGTCCTGAAAATTCGCTGTACTGCGGAAAATGCTGATAGCAAAGAACAAAATCAGCAGTCCATAGCCGATGGCCTGCAATGCGGTGTTGATGTTCTGGCATACCGCCCAAATCGCACCGTTCTTGAAGTGCTGCGGCGTTTCGCTCACCAGTGACCATATCTCGGTCAGCTTCGAGTTCCATGTGGCAAAGGCACCCTCTAAGTTTTCTACGATCCAGTTATCGTCCAAATATATCACCTCCGAAAAGGACAGCCGCCTGCTTCACTGGGAACAGGCGGCTGTTGTAGTTCATGCAGTTTACTTCAAAATCAGGTCGAGAATTTCCTTTGCGAACGCAATGACCAGACCGCCGAAAAAGGTCAGAAAGCCGGTGCTGCGCTGTGAGGGATCGTGGGACTGCAAGCTCAGGCCAATCTGCACTACGCCCCAGCCCAGAAGGATCACGCCAATGGCCTTGATAGCAGAAAAGACGAAGGTAGATAGGTTGTTGATAGCGGTCAGCGGATCTTCACCTGCGGCGAAAGCGGGCGTACAGACGGCGCAAGCCAGCACGCAGGTCAGCACAGCGGCGAAGTAACGCTGTTTTGCCTTGCGCGTCCGATCGGTGGGGTTCAGAGTGGGTTTCTTCTTCATGTTCGGTTTCCTCCAAGATTTCAAGATTTTCGATGTTGATCTCATGCGGCAGGTCATTCTGCTCATAGCTGGGAATGTCAAACTTCTTTTGATAGGGCGGCTTGCCGCCGTCAGCGGTCAAACGGTAGTTCGGATGCTTCTGAATAGGATATTTGTCGTCCATCACCGGACGTTCACCGCGAATAAAGACAAGCGCCTTGCGGTTATCCAACATCCGCACCTCGTCCGGCATGAGCAGTTCGCGACCTGCGTTCTGGTAGTTGGTGCTGCTGGAGCCGCTACGTCCTTTCGTCACGCCCCGCGTCCGTGTGTCGATGGTGGCTTTGCCCAGCATTTTGGAAATATACTCGTGGGTGCTGGCTTCGTTGCCGCCGAGATACAGCAGCGTATCGCAGTTGCCGGTCACATTCTCCCAGCTGTCCTTGAACAGCTTCTTGAGCTGCGCCATGTTCTGAATGACGATATTGATGGAGATTTCACGGCTGCGGCAGGTTGCCAGCACGCGCTCAAAGTCCTCCGGCAGTGCGACATTGGCGAACTCGTCCATCAGCACGCGCACCGGAACCGGCAGTCTGCCGCCGTATTTATTGTCTGCGGCATGGTACAGTTCGCGGAACGCCTGCGAGTACATCAGACCCACAAGATAGTTGAAAGTGGTATCCTCATCGGGAATAACGGCGAAAATGACGCGCTTGCGGTCGCCCAGTGTGCCGAGCGACAGGTCATCGCGGCTGGTCAGGTGCGCCATTTCTTCCGTGTTGAACGCCGCCAGTCGGGTGGATGCAGATACCAGAATGGATTTTGCGGTTTTCGGTCCGGCCTGCTTGAACACCTTCCAGTTCTTCACTGCGATGTGATCCTCGTCCACACGCTCTAAATCGTCGAACAGCAGATCCACCGGACTGCGGTAGCTTTCGTCCTCCTCACGAGCCTCGGCGTTGATGACCATGTACATCAGTGTGCCGAAGTTGCGCTCGCTTTCCGGTGCTTCGTGGAACAGGTACAAAATCAGCGCCGAAAGGAACGCTGTTTCCGCCTTGTCCCAGAACGGGTCAGAGGTTTGCGACTTCTGCGGTGTGGTGTTCTGGATCAGTGTGTTGATAAGCCGAAAGGCGTCAATATCCGTGTGCAGGTAGGCAAACGGGTTGTAGCAGTCGGACTGCTTCATGTCGATGAGGTTGAAGATCGTCACCTCGTAGCCCATCTTCTCAAGCAGACCGCCCACAGCGCGGTAGGTTTCGCCCTTTGGGTCACATACGATGTAGGAACATTCCGCCTGCATGAGATTAGGCTTGATGAAAAAGCGTGTCTTGCCTGCGCCGGAGCCGCCAATCACCAGAATGTTTGCGTTCACTTGATGCTGCGGCGGCAGTGCCCGGACATTCATGCTGATACGGATATGCTTGGAAATGAGCAGATAGCGGTCGTTCTTCTTGGTTCGGAAGTGGGCGCACACCTCTTTCGGACGCCCCCAGTAGGCAGAGCCATGTTCCTCACCCGGACGGCGGTTGCCTTTTTCGGCGTAGTACCACGCAATGGCGAACCCATAGAGCGCGAGCGCCGCCAGTACAAATTTTTTCGTATAGGGTGTGATATGGATGACAAACGGCGTTTGCAGCGCCGCAGAGAAGGCGTTCAGCCATTCCAGCAGGCGAACGCCCTCGCCACAGCATCCGCCGCCGAGCAGTGCAAGCCAGAGAACAGGGATAGCGAGCGCCGCCCATAAAAGGACGGCGCTCCCACTCATACGATTTTTCACTTAATAACCCGTTTTGGGCAGCTTCGTCACACCCGGTTTGTAGACCGTAGTGACCCAGCGGTCTGTCGCCATGATCCACTGTCCGCCGTGCAGGCCGCCTACATCGGTGCGATTTGCAAACTGGTAACCGTTGTTCAGCCAGCTATTTGTCCAGCAGAGAATATAGGGTGCATCCACCTGTGCAAAGCCAGCCTTGACCGTGCCGAAAACAAACATGAAGTCGGTCATATACTCGTTGGAGGCCAGTCCCAGTGCCGCAGGCGAAGCGTCCAGCGAATAGTTCTTCATAGTGGATAGGTTGTCCGCCAGCGTGCGGTAGTCATGCAGATTGGTCTTGTAGACCACCTTATAACTGAGTTTCTGGTTCCATGTGCCGGTAATGATCTTGGTCAGGCGTACCGCCGAAGTCGGCAGTGTGTCGCGCCAGTAGAAGCTGTTCAGCGGCACGGTGGAGTTGTTGGCGATGTTCTTGAAGTCGTAGCGGATAGTCTGGGACGGCGTAACCTGCTTGTAGCCGCGCTTGGTCACGGAAACATTGGTGTAAACGCTCTGGTTCAGCACTTCCACGCGCACGATCTGGCCGGAGAATTCGATCTCCACCTCGATAGGCTGTGTAGTGGCGCTGTAAAATACCGGCGCTTTGGTTTCGCGGATGGTGTAGCGGCCCAAAGGCAGGGTATCCGATTTCGCAACACCATTCTTATCAGTAACAACGGTATTTACCAAATCACCGGCACGATTATAAATTTCAAAGGTTGCACCGGGCAAAAGAGTTCCGGCCGCAAGCGCATTGAATGGGTTATCGTCTGCGGATTTCTTGGTGATTTGGATTTGTCCCATCGTGGGCGTGTTCTTCCATGTAATCGTAGAAGTCGCGCCATATTCCACATAAAAGGTGCGAACTGTGGTATCCAGCACATAACCGTCCGCCGCCTGGATTTCCCGCACCAGGTACTTTCCGTCCGTCAGCGTCTTGTCGATATAGACATAGCCGTTCTGGTCGGAGGTGTACTGGCCGATGGGATTGCCCTTGCTGTCCGACACAAGGAATGTCACACCGTAGATACCTTTACCCGTCACGCTGTCTACTTTATGGATTAGGATAGAGCTTGCCTGCGTGTTTTCAACGGTCAGTGAGGTCGTCTTTCCGGCTTTCACCTCAAAATTGTGGGGTGTCGTATCCAGCAGATAGCCTTTAGCCGCTTTCAGCTCCGTGGCGGTGTACCAGCCGTCCGCAAGCTGCGGGAGCGTGATAACGCCGTTGCTGTCGGTGGTATAAGTGCCGATGCGCTCACCATTCATCTTGGCGATCTCAAACTGCACACCCTTGATGCGCTTGCCGCTGTCCGCGTCCACCTTGATGATCTGGCCGCCGCCGATAGGCGTGTTGGTAAAGGTCAGTGTCTGCGTGTCGTTTCGGTCAACCTTGACGGTCTGCGAGGTGCTGTCCAGTACATAACCGTCCGGAGCTTTTACCTCCGTTACCACATAGGTCTCCGCTTTAAGGTTTACCAGCTTGATCTGGCCGTTGCTGTCCGTGGTGTAAATGCCGTTGGAAGTGACTGCGCCGCCGTAGTTTCCAACAAACGAGCCGTCCGAGGTCGTGATCTTGAACTGCGCGCCGGGAAGCGGCTGCTTAGTCACGCTGTCGATCTTGTCGATAATAAGATTGCCGTGTTTGCCGTTGGAAAACTCTACTGTTACCACATCCTGCTCCTTACCGGAGAGATAGACGGTCTGCGGCGTGTCGTCGATCTCATAGCCTGCGGGAGCCTTGGTTTCCTCCACGATGTAGGTTCCGGCTTTCAGTCCGGTGATAACGATAGTGCCGTTGACCGAGGTGGTGTATTCTCCGATGACCGTACCGCCGGTGCCAGAGGTCCCGCCCAGATAACGCACACGGAACTTCGCGCCTTGCAGCATGGCTCCGCTGTCTGCGTCCACCTTTTTGATGATGAGCGCTGAAAGGGGCGTGTTTTCAAAGGTCAGCACTTTGCCGGTGCCTGCCTGAATAAAGCAGTCCTGCGTGGCCAGGTCTTTGATGGCGTAGCCCGCTGCCGGTTCCACTTCGGTCACACGATACCAGCCGTCGCGCAGCTTGCTGAGTTTGATCTGACCGTTTTCATCGGTGAAATAAGTGCCGAGGTCATTCAGTTCTCCAGTGAAGCTGTTGTTGCTGGCATAGGTGATGTGGAACTTTGCACCCTTGATAGGGTCTTTTGTGACGCTGTCCACCTTGTCGATGGTCAGGGTAGGTTTGGGATAATTGCGGAAACGCACCGTACCCGTTTTATTGGGGACAAGGGTGATGGTCTGGGGTTCGCTGTCCAGCAGATAACCGTCCGGCACACCGGTTTCACGCACCACATACACACCGGGGTCAAGGGCGGTGAGCAGAGCCTCGCCGTTGGCGTCGGTCTTGACAGTGGTGAGCGTGCTGCTGTCTGCCTTGTTGACGGTGAAAGTCACGCCGGAGAGCGGTGCGCCGGTCACAGCATCGGTTTTTACAATTTTGAGGTTGGGCTTCTTCTCGTTGTTTACCACCAGCGTGCTGTCCTTGCCGGGGAACAGTTCCACATGGTATTCCGTGTCGTTCAGCACATAGCCGCTGGGCGCTGCGATCTCCTTGACTGAGTACACGCCGGGTTCCAAATCGGAGATGGAAATGCGCCCGTTGGTGTCGGTCACACGGTCGAGGTAGTGGCTGCCGTCCTCGATCTTTGCGATACGGAAAGTTGCACCGGCAAGATAGCTGTCGTTCTCCGCATCGTATTTCACCACGGACAGGACCGGCTTTTCCGTGTTGGTGAACACGAAACGGGCGTTTTCTCCGGCATTGATTTGGATAACGCGCTTGTCATCATCCATCAGATAACCATTCGGCGCGGTGATCTCCTCCACGGTATACGCGCCCGGCTCCAACGCGGTCAGGTCGATCTCGCCGTTCTTGTCGGTCACATATTCCTTGGAGAAGGTGCCGCCCACCAGAGAAATGCGGAACTTGACATTGGTCAGCGGCTCCATCGTGCGGCTGTCCACCTTGATAATGTGGATACCGGGCTTGACAGTGTTGAAGAAGGTCAGTGTTTTGATACCGCCGCCTGCGGTGAGTTCGATCTGCTGCGGCGTGCTGTCCAGCACATAACCTGCACTGGTGGAAACCTCCTTTACCAGATAGGTTCCCGGCTGGAGGTCGGTCAGACGGATCTGGCCCATCTCATCTGTGGAGAACGAGCCGATGAGGACGGTATCGCGGTAAACTTCAAAGGTCACATCAGGCAGAACTTCGTGGGTCTGCTCATCATATTTAGTGATGATAAGACCCGGTTTGGCTTGATTTTTCAGCACAAAACTGGTTTCTGTGCCGGAAGTCACATTCACAGTGTAGATCTGGTCGTCCTTGACATAGCCGCCGGGGGCAGACACCTCGCGCACTTGATATGCACCGAGCTTCAGCTTGTCGAAGTACACGCTGCCGCCGAGGTCGGTGGTGCCGGTCTGGGTGACGCCGCTTTCGATGTGCTTAATCTCCACAGTCGCACCAGCGAGAGAAGCGCCGCTGTCCGCGTCGATCTTGTCCACGCGCAGATTGCCGTAGGGTGCATTTTCAAAGGTAACAATCGCAGTATTTCCATAGTCCACGGAAACGGTCTTGGTGGTTTCCGTGCCCAGCAGGTGCCACTTGGGAGCCGTTTTCTCCGTAATGACATACTGACCGGAAAGGGTCAGCGGAATGATGATCTTTCCGCTTGCATCCGAAACAAAGCTGCCGAGGACAGTTCCATCCGGGGCTTTCACCTCAAAAGTCGCGCCGGAAAGCGGTGTATTGGTGCCGGTCTCCACCTTGTTGATGATAAGCGTGGTTTCAGTGGGCGTTTCCGGCTCGTCCGGGGTATCGGACGGCGCAGCGGAATAGCGGCTGAAAGTGGACTGCCGAATTTCAGTGGTAGGGTCGGTGTCGCACATATACCGCTGTAAGGTGCCGTATTTGCTGGTTTCCGCGCACAGCGCGTAGTAGATGGCATACTTGTAGACATTGGCGTGCAGCGACATCTGCACAGAGCCGGTCTGGTCGCTTACGCTGTCCTTGGGGTACAGCACCTTGAACTGACCGGCATAGCTGGCCCCGTTGGACGAGGTCCTGATCTTAGTGATGTCGTTGTTGTTCATGTCTACGATGCGGGTGCCCTCCGGCACTTCATCGGGCATTGTGAAACCGATGTCGATGTCATAGTCGCAAACCCATGTTTCTGAATCCGCCGTAAATACCTGCTGCAAGTATTCCTTGCCGTCCACAGTGACGGGATAGGCCGAATCTTTATCGGCTGTCACCGTGATGGTAGGCTGCGGCACACGGTTCCACCAGATACCGTTTTTATAGATGTTCTTTGCAGCCGCGAGGATTTTCTCACCGCGCTCTTTTTCTGCACCGGACAGTGAAGGATTAAGTGTTAGCCGGTCAATACTCCAATCGTCTATCAGGTAGCACCAAAGCGCCATTTTTGTAGCGTAATAGGCTTGCTGCTTATTATCCAACTTGAGTTCAGATAAACCTTTGTGCGGATAGCCGTTAGCAATGATACCCATGATTTTCGGATCGCTGCTGGCTTCGTTGGCGATGTATTTGATACTCTCGCCGGGATTTACCGATTGCGGTACGCCCTTTGTCGTAGGATTGATGCAGTAGGCCGGGATTTCCTTGATCGCGCCGCTAGCCGACTTAAAGTTGAAGTAGGTATAGGACTGGGAACGGACAACGCCGTTCATGCTGAGGTAGGACATTTTATAGCCGCCGTTGGTGATATTCACCTCGCCTAGCGCACCGCCGATGGTGCTGCTGGCGGCAGAAGCAAAGCCTGTGCAAAGGCTCAGCATGGTGGAGATACACAAAAGTATCGCTATCAGTCTTTTTCGCATAAAAACCTCCTGAAAAACAGCAGCAGCGCAAACCGTGTTCAGGCTTGCGCTGCTGTGAAGTGGTTATTAGATTATTACATATCAATTAGATTTCGGTGCCTCTCCCCTTCCCTAATCGCAAAAAATCCGCCCTGAAAGTTCAGGACGGATCGGTAGACTATATCTGTTTGTCTAAATCTCTGCGGCTGTAAATGATACGGCGAATTTCCATTGTATCACCAATCACTACATAGAAAATAGTGTAGTTTTTCACAGAAATACGATAGTATGGGTACCTGCGCTCTTTAGCAGATGAATAAGGTTCAAATGCTTCTGCACAGGAAAGCCGCTCGTAAATCGCCGTTTCAACCGCATCAACGAAATTTTCTGCGGCGATTGGGTTTTGAAGATGAATGCTGATATAATCAACAATTTCATTCAGGTCATCTTCAAAAAGTGGCAGGATACGCAGTTTATAATACTTTTCTGCCATGAATACGACCTCTTACTCGTTTGAACACTTCATCGCCGGAGTAGCGAACATCGGTGGAATCTGCCATACGATCTGCTTCATCCAATTTCAGTTCTACTTCATCCGTGAGTGCAGAATACCGCTCAATGCTCATAACGACCATCGAACCATAACCGTTTTTGGTCAGATAAACAGGTTCACCGGTTTCCATGACGATTTTTTCGATTTCGGGAAATTTGTTTCTCAGATCGGAAACTGGTCTGATGTTGATCATAACACTACCTCCTCGCATGAAATTATTATATCACTCCTATCATTATATTATCAGTATTTTATCATGAAATCAACTGTTATTTCTGCCGCGCCTGCACACACCAGCGGTACTGCGGCTGGTTCATCACACAGGTCACCAGCGTTACCACATTATCCGTGGTTGGGTTCAGCACGCTCACATCGTTCACGGATACCTTTCGCACCGAGTACACCGAATAGGTTCTTGCGCCGAGTCGGGTCGTCAGTTTAATGGTATTGCCGTTTTTCAAGGTGTGGATCTTTCCGAAGTAGTTGCTGGAGCCGCGATTGTGTCCGGCAAATGCTACATTGCCGTCCCAGATAGAGGTTGCAGTAAAGTGTCCGGCACCTTTCCGCATGGCGGCATTGTCCGTACCCTGATAGATTTTCGCACTCAGTCCAATGGCAGGCGCGGAGAGAGCGCCGAGGGAACCATCCTTGTAATACAGGCTGCTGGTCACAGCAGTATAGCCGCTGCTCCAAATAGTGCCGCTGTTCGAGGGCGTTTCTGCGGCGGGCGGCATGACCGTAGCAGTGCCAGTAGTGCCGCTGCTGGCCGTGCCGCTTTCCAGATACCCTCCGGTCAGCAGATTGGGAGTCAGCCGCTCACCGGAACCGGGCATATCCGCCATCGGGCTGCCAAATACGGGCGGAACATAGGCGGCGTTCTTGCTCACATCGGTTTCGTAGATGTTCGAGCCGCCGACTACCGTTACCGGCTCCACACTGGTCGGCTTGCCGAAGCTGCCTGCGGCTGCGTCCGCCTCGGTGTACTCAAGAGCCAACGCCGGGGTAGTGGTCAGAACGGTCGCTGTCAGAAGCGTCAGTCCCAGCAGTTTTGCCGTTCTCGGCAGAGGTGTAATCTGCGTCAAGAATTGTTTCATCATCGTGCTTTCCTTTCTTCCTGTTCTTGATTTTTGCGGCAGTAAAACCGGCAAGGCAGAGCAACATCAGTCCGCCCGGAATGGCAAGATAGCGCCAGTCCATCGTCGGGGCTTCTTCGACTTCCACCTCCGGCACGACAAGCGGCGTGCCGTGGAACACCGCCACATACTGCACCTTATCCAGCGATACCTTTTTCACCTCGCCACTGTATTGTGCGGTGACGGTATACCCAGTCACATTGCGGCTAGACGCGGTTCCCGTGTAGGTTACGATAGCGGAGAAACGATCTCCGATGGCGTCATCGTCCACATTCTCCGTGTTGTCGGTCTGCCAGTCCACCGTGGAGAAATTCAGCGTCCGCCCGTTCTCGGTCGTGGTCTTGGGGATGTACTCCAAATCCATGCTGCTGAGATTGGGATAGGTGCGGGTCGCGGATACTGTCCACGAATTGTTTTTGTATCCGGCAGGCTCTACGGTGATGGAACCGGTATCCAGCTTCAGCGTGCCGGTGAAGCCGTCCTCGGTGGTGACTGCCTTGGTATCCGCCAGAAGCGGCAGAATAGCGGTCAGTTCCTTACTTTCGCTGCTGACCGTTACGGTTTCGGTGTACTCTTTGGACTGCTGTTCGGGCAGTTCCTGCCGCAGCAGGTCGGTCAGCGTAAAAGAATAACCGTCCTGCTCAAAGCTCTGCTTTGCCTGCATGGACGGCTCTTGATCGACCGGCAGTTCGTAGGTTTTCCGCACCTCGAAAATGCCGTTATTCATACTGTAACTGACCTGCGACGGGTATTCCGCCGCAAATGTGGTGGTGCTGAGAAGCAGCAGCACCGCCAGAATGGTGATAGGTTTCTTCATCTCTCTTTATCCTTTCCGGGCCGAGGCGACGACTGCCGCGACTGCCTCTTATGCTGCCGTATCCGGTCGATGATGGAGATCGGTTCACTCTCCATCATCTCTTGCGGCCAGCCAGTCCCGCGCTCTGCGGATCTGTTCTCTTGCGGAACACGGGACTCGACTTTTTTTAACGGCTCGTCCTCCGCCTGCTGTTTTTCCGGCGCAGCGTAATGCATACGCTCGAAAACACGGTTCAGCTTGGAAACATCCTCGGCTTTCGCCAGAATATCCACATGGCCGCTATCACTGGCGGTGTCCTTGATAACACTGAACAGAATACCGTACTTCTTCGCTTCTCGCTTAAAGACGGTTAAGTCCTGCTCCTTCAGGTCGAACACCCGCAGTTCCTTACCGCTGCGAAGCAGGGCGTTCATGTGCGTCTTGCCCCGCAGCTTCTGATTCTCGTTCGCCAGCGCCAGACACAGGGCCGCAAGGTTCTTGGCTCCCAGTGCGGCCAGTTTCACCGCTGCTTCGGAGATTTGGATAGCCTCGCGCGTCATTTGCTCGGCGGTTTCGCTGCCGATACTCATGGTACCGCTCCTCCTTCTTGATATTTTGTACATCGTAAACATGGGTCTGCACCCGTTCCGCATCCGCTTCGATCTGCTGGCAGAGCCGCAGTTCTCGACGGAGCTGTTTAATCTGGGCGGTGCGCGTGCTGATCTCCAGCGACAGCACCTCTTTCTGTTCTTCATCGGCGTGCCTTCTTTCTTCGTAGAGTGGTTTTCGCTCCCGCACAGCGGTATCAAGCTGCACGGTGAACAGATTCTTGGTGGATTGCAGTTCCTCGGCGGTTTCGATTCGGTAGTCTGCCAGAAACCTGTACTGTGCCAGATATTTTTGAAATTGTATCGTGTCCTCCAGCAGATACCGGCTGACCTTTTGGGAACCGCGTCCTTTGGCTGCACCACGCAACAGATAAACATAGTGAAAATACAGCGCACGAAAACCATGTACCTTGGGGTGCTTCTTGAAACTGCCCTTGCAGGTGTAATGCCGTGTAACAGGTAACTGTTTGGGTCGGTTCCATGAACGCTGTGATAAAATCCGCTGCTCAATGGTGCTGTCGGTGTAATTTTCACCCAGACTGTCCAGTCGGATGAACTTCTTGCCGTAGGGCGGCCTGACAGCGGTATGCTTTCGGTTGCCGCTGCGAACTTGATACCCGACTTTTCTCAATTCGTCCAGAAAGGTCGTGAAGTTTAGCGATTTGACGATAATACCGTCAATATCCCGTCGTACCTGTTCGCGAATGGTCGGCTGTTTGGATTTGACCGCCTGCCATTCCTGATGGCTTTTGCCTTTGCCGTTCGGCTCAATGACGGATAATCCATGCGCCCGACACAGTTCATCGGAAATTTTCTGTATCTCCTGAAAGTAGGTTTTCATGTTGCAGCGCAGCTTCTTGCCGTCCAGAAAGGACACAGAATTGACTGCGATGTGGTTATGCAGGTGATGTTTATCCAGATGGGTGCCGATGACCACCTCGAACCGCTCTCCGAACAGCCGCCGCGCAAACTCTACACCGATGGCGTGGGTCTGCTCCGGGGTAAGCTCCCCCGGCTGAAAAGACTGAATGATATGATAGCCCTGTATGCCGCCGGTCTTGTTGTAACGCCGCTTGGTGCGCTCCATATCCCGTGCGGCATTTTCGACACTCACGCAGTTCAGACAGCTTTCAAACAGCCGCTTCTCGGTTTTGTCCGGGTTGACGGCGTATTCGATCATGCCGGAAAGGGAGGTCTTTTCTTCGTTTGCGGCGTATTGAACGGTTTTCTCAAATCGGCTTCGTATGGCGAACACTTTGGTAATCGCCATATCAGAACGCCTTGAGTTTTTCCCAGATCTGCGACTGCATATCTGCGATGAGGCGCAGAGTTTCCTCCGTCACCGGCTCGCCGGAGTTGACGCGCTTGGTGATCTGATTGATGTTGTTTGCAATGCCGGAGGTCTGCCGTAGCAGCTCCGCCCACTCCTCTTTGGGACGCGGTTGCATCTGCACACCGAGGATTACATTGCGGACAAACGGCTCGATTTTCAGTCCGGCCAGTTCCGCCTGCGCCAACAGGTGATCGCGCTCCGCGTCCGTCAGACGGACGGTGATTTTTCGTTCTCGAAGTTTCATTTTTTGTTCCTCCAATTTGGGGTATTAGGGCACTCCCTAACAAGCCGCGCTGTTCGGTGACGAACGGCGCTTTTCGCAAAATGCTGTCATTTTGCTATGCTTGCAAAAATATTCGGAGCGGCCGCAGCCGCGCCGAATTTTGAGCCGCCTGCGGCTCACCGTTCCGGCTCGTTCCTCGCCCTCTGCCGAGGAGAAATGCCTTTCTGTCGCATGAGCCATTCATTGTAATCCTTACCCTCAGCGGGCAGTTCCACCGATACGGGCAGGTCGCTGATTGCCCGCGAAATAGCACTGGCCGCGCCGCGTCCTACCGCGTCGTTGTCCAGCCGCAGCACAATTTCCTGCACACCGGCGTAGCGCTCCAGATAGCCTTGCAGCGCCGTTGGTACCTTGGGTGTTTCATTCGGCCTGGACTGGTAAACGCCGCCGAGAGAAAGAACGGATTCCTGCCGCCAGTCCGCACCCTGCATTTTTACCTGTGTGAGATAGGAAAGCGCGTCAATGGCACACTCGAACACATTCAGCTTGCTGTCATTCTGTCCGTCGATGGAGAAACAGAACCGTTTGTTGCTGCCGGTCACATCGCGCTTGAAGCTGCTGCCGGAGAGCGTGCCGCGCAGCGTGGCGTAGCGCGGTGTTTTGCCATCGTAGCCGACAAACACGGCGTTGTGGTAGTCCGCAGCTTCGTACAGCAGACCATGCTGGAAACAGTAGTCCAGTACCGACATATCAATACCGCGTGAGAGCAGATAGGCGGTCACACGGCGGTTGTTCTGAAACCTCACCGGCAGAAGAAATTCCGCCTTGGGCCGTTCAGCTTTAGGTACGGACACGGGTCGTTCTTCGTGGGAAGCAGAAACGCCGCACTGCTCATTGATGAGCTGCACGGCGTCAGGAAATTTCATATTTTCGACTTTGATAAGGTACTCCAGCGCATTGACGCCGCCCATCTTGTCATGTGACCACCAACACCATTTTCCGTTGGAGATCTTCAGACTATCGTGGCTGCGGAGTTTATATGCGTTTGGGCCGGTAGGAATCAGCTCGTCCGGCTTGTATCGGCGCAGAAAGGTCAGCAGGTCAGGCTGACGGGCGCGCTCAATCTGTGATTTGGTTGCGTAAGGCATGAAATCAACTCCTATCGTTCTCGGTCATTTCTTATTTTCTCTGCGTAGTCTTTCACGCTGTATCGCTTCATATAGGCATTTTCACTGGGCATTCGGCTGTCCAGGTCGATACCACTTAGGCGGCTGTCCTCTGGGGCAAGTACCCATTCCACGGGAATAAAGCGGACTTTGGCCATTATTTTGAGATTGCCGTCGAACACACCGTTCAGATTGTGAAATCCTCTATCACCGCACACCCAGAGGATTTTAGCGCCTTGCGGTATATATCCGAACGGATGCTTCAAAATGATGACCGACATTGGTTCGATGTCCATAATGCGATAATAGTCGCTCTGCGCGGTCTTTTCGTAGGCGCGGAGCAGCTTGGGAAAACACCGCTGCGGCTGAACATACAGCCAGCTTTCTTGATAGCCCATCGTATCACCTCTCCGGCTCATCGCGCTTCGGTGCGGATTTTTTCTTGTTGCGCTCCTGCTCAATCAGCAACTCATAAGCATAGTTCACGAGGCAGGGATGCGCGTTCGTGTGGAACTCCGAAAGCGGGTCATGCTCCGGCGTAATGTGATAGTCCGTTTTTGCGGCTTCACGCTTGGATGTGGCAGAGTATCTACCATCCCAGTCTGCGCATTGCACCGTGTATCCGAGAAGAAATTTACAGCGGTCATGTCCGAATTCCTGTGTCCATTCCTGCACAAACTCGCGCATTCTACACTTTTTGTTGGCATCGCTGATATTCTCCGTGAAAGCGTCGATGCACGCACGGTCGCGTTTTCGGTTGGCGCGGTAGAGATGTACCTCTCCCTTTTCGCGTGCTTCCGAGTACGAGCCTTCGTAACGGAACACAGACGGGTCAGCGTACAGTTTCTCTGCCCGGTGTTGCAGGCGAGTGTCGAGATAGCTCTGTACAGAGTCACGCAGCTCCTCCATATGCCTGTCCTCCACAGGCAGCCATTCCTCATACAGCACTTGTAGAGGATGATCCAGTTCGTTCAGCACATTGAGTTCCGCTGGCGTAAACTCCGCACTTTCCAAAATCATCAGCAAGTCCTGCTTATTCACGATTTGATAGGCACTGTTGATAATCTCCTGCGGCGGTTTGGTTTTCATATCCTCCAGATAGGTGTTCAGTTCGGTCAGCGCCTTGTCATAAAGCATCTGGGCGCGTTCTTCGGTCGTACTCATCGTTCCAGTTCCTCCTTGCGTTTGTATTTTTCTTCCTGCACCGGTTCCGGCGCTTTATTATCCATGTTCAGCAGGGCGTTCAGTTCCTCCAATCTGGCGGACTTGGCTTTCAACTCCTCCTCACGGGGGAACGACTTTTGTACCTCTGCCTTTGCGGTTTCCAACTGCGTTTGCAGATTGGAAATCTGCTCCCGGCAAGCCTGTTCCTTGATGGGCAGGCCCTCCAGCGCATTGTCCATGCGCTGTAAATTGCCAAACACATCGGTTCCCAGCGTGACCGTGTGACGAAGCTGCCCGATCATGGTCAGGCGGTATTCTCGTGCGAAGGTATCAAAGGCCAGCTCCAGCGTCAGGCCCCGGTAGGAACCCACCTGCGTTGCCTCCGGCGAGAGTATATTCTGGCACATGGTCAGCAGCGCTGCGCCCGCCTCCTTCTTGTCGGCATGGGTGACGCCCGTCAGTGTAAGCGGAGAGAAGCCATCTTCGTTAGGATGGGTATTCTCCTTGACCGTGGCAATATCCGTGCCATAACCAGTGAGCCGTTCTTGCGTTTCCGCAATCTGTTTCGGAAAGCCCTTGCTGATGGCGTCCTCCAGCGCGTATTTCTGAGAAAGATGGTTGGCTTTCAACAGCTTCAGCTTGGACACCTCAATGTCAAGATCCATCTTTTCCTTGATCATGGGGTTGCCGCTGGCCAGTGCCTTGATCTCGGCATAAGAAAGTGCCTGTTCGTCTACATCTTCGGCGGAACGGACAGGCGATTTGCTGGTCATAATTTGCGATATGAATTTCTGCTTGGATTCTACCAACTGATACAAGTAGGCATCGAAGGTACCCTCGGTGACATAGCTGTAAATGTCTACCTCAGAATTCTCGTTGCCCTGCCGTATAATGCGCCCCTCACGCTGCTGAAGGTCGGACGGACGCCACGGGCAATCCAGATGGTGCAAAGCGACGAGCTTTTGCTGGCAGTTGGTGCCAGCGCCCATGCGCTGGGTACTGCCCAGCAGGATACGCACCTGACCGCTCCGCACCTTGCCGAACAGGTCTTTCTTCTGCGCCTCACTCTTGGCGTTGTGGATGAAGGCGATCTCGTTTTCGGGAATACCCAATTCCAGCAGCTTCGCGCGAATATCATCATAAACGCTGAAGGTTCCGTCATCCTTTGGGGTGGAGAGGTCGCAAAAAATCATCTGCGTGGAGCGTTGGCCAGCGGTGCGCTGCCAGATCTCAAACACATTTTCCGCGCACTTGGCGGCTTTGCTGTTGGGATTGCTGGGAAGCATGGGGTTGACCAGCCGCTGATCCAGCGCCAGCTTGCGGCCATCGTTGGTAATCATCAGCATATTGTCCACGCTGCTGTCCACCTCGCGGTTGCGGACCTTCTCGGCCCGCTCCGCCAGCGACGCCACAATCTCTTTCTGATACTCGGAGGGTTTCAGGGCGATGTTGTGGTAATGCGCCTCCGGCACGGGCAACTTGAGCATATCCGCCGTCTGAATGTCCGCCACATTTTTGAATACGCTCATCAGCTCCGGCAGGTTATAGAACTTGGCAAAGCGCGTTTTGGCGCGGTAGCCGGTGCCTTCCGGGGACAACTCAATGGCGGTGACGGTTTCCCCGTAGTTCGCCGCCCATGCGTCAAAGTGCTGTAAGCCCTGCTCTTCCAGTGCCGACATCTGCAAGTAACGTTGGATGGTGTAAAGCTCCACCATGCTGTTGGAAATAGGGGTACCGGTGGCAAAGACAATGCCGCGGCCTCCGGTGATCTCGTCCAAATAGCGGCACTTCATAAAAAGGTCTGAGCTTTTCTGCGCCTCAGTCTGGGCAATACCGCCCACATTCCGCATTTTCGTGTATAAAAAGAGGTTCTTAAAATAGTGCGACTCGTCAATGAAGATGCGGTCAACGCCCAATTCCTCAAAGGTGACCACATCGTCCTTGCGGCTCTGGTCATTCAGCTTGTCGATCTTGGCTTGCAGGCCCTTCTTGGTTTTCTCCATCTGTTTGATGGTGAAGTTCTCGGCTTTTTCTCGCTTGGCATCGGAAATCCCCACCATGATCTCGTCGATCTGCTGTTCCAGAATGGCCCGCTGGCGCTCTACGCTCATAGGGATCTTCTCGAACTGCGAATGTCCGATAATAACGGCGTCATAGTCGCCGGTGGCGATCCTACCACAGAATTTCTTGCGGTTTTTGGTTTCAAAATCCTTACGGGTAGCGACAAGGATGTTCGCTGCCGGATAGAGCTGCAAAAACTCAGTGGCCCACTGCTCTGTCAGGTGGTTGGGCACCACAAAGAGAGATTTTTGACACAGGCCTAGTCGCTTGCTCTCCATGGCGGCGGCTACCATTTCAAAGGATAGCGATAGGTAATCCTTTGGGTGGGATATGCAGCCGCAGGCTGCATATCCGTTCCTCCAGATTTTCCCCCGCTCCAAACCGTGCGTGACAGTTTCCCATCACACGGCTTTCCATCGTCAGCACTTTTTATGACAATCTATACATCAAACAGATTCGCCCTTTAGAAAACGAGTTCCGGCATTTCTGCCATCACACGAAGCTTATTAAGCTTTGCTAACTGCTTTTTATCCGGGTTCAGCACTTTCAGGTATTTTCGGATGGTGCGCTCATTACTGGAATGAATGAGAATGTGAACTACATCGGAGACAATAATCAGGTTTTGGTAGCTGTCATTTCCCCCAAGCACCAACGGCTTTTTGTGGTGACAGTCCACTTGATTTGCTTCCAGTTCCACACCGGAGACGGCACATTTTCCTTTCTGTACAACATAGAGCGCAATGCGGTTGTCGTTGTACTCTACGCTCTGCTTACCGCACGGATTGTTCATCAGATAATAGAGGACAGCCATATTGATACCGGCAAGATTCTTGTGAATCTCAACCCGTCCTTCTGGCGTGTACTTGTTTACTCGACGTTTCTTGTCCATGGGTACTCTATGCTGAACATAGGCAATCGGGACGATGGCGTGACCATTCAGATAACGCACCTCCCGGCTTGTGCCGTATTTTTCCTTGATATACCTGTTTGTGATTTGACCTTTCTTTTGCAGTCTGTGCTTCAATCTGTTGTAAAGGCTCTTTTTGACATCGAAAGCAATTTTGTGAAAGTCAATATTCACATGGGTTGCAATGCTGTAATAGTTATGAACGCCCATGACATAGGAGTTGTATTTCTGTATCAGACGATATTCCATTCCCGGGTCATAGGTCTGCCGTATCTGCCCAATAATTTCCTTGCTTTTCTCCCGGATTTTCTGCAATGCTTTATCCTTGATATGCGCTTCTACTACATACCTTGGTTGTCCATCTGGCTTCTTTCCTTTTGTTCGGGCTTTCAGCTTAAAGCCCAGAAATTCAGAGTAATGGCGTTTCAGATTTACGATCTTTGATTTCTCCGAGCTGATTTCCAACCCCAGACGCTCTAATAGCCATTGTTTCGTAGCCTCGAACAGCTTGACTGCATCTGACCGCTTTTTGCAAAAGATTTTGAAATCATCTGCATAGCGGACAACATAGCACTCTTTCAGATTCGTGTAGTTACGCAGAGTACGGATGGTACTGCTTTTGTCGGGAGTTCCATTCGCATATATTCTGTGTACATAGTTCCTTTGGGTGGGCATTTCCTCCCACTGGCTGACAATCCACCAATCCAGTTCATTTAGAACGATGTTTGACAACAGTGGGGAAATGATACCGCCCTGTGGCGTACCCTTTTCGGGAAAACCGATTCCAGCCACTTCTGCCTTTAGCATGGCAGAAATAATAGACAGCAGCTTTTTATCCCTAATTCCGAGTGTCCACATCTGCTTCAGCAGTTTTCCGTGGTTCACATTATCAAAGAAAGACTTAATATCTATATCAATGACATAGTGGCAACCGACGTTCTGTATCATTCTCTCCGCTTGGGCAATGGCATTTTCTGCACTGTGGTTTGGTCTGAAACCATTGCTTCGCTTGAAGAATTTTGCTTCACAGATAGGTTCTAATACTTGCAGAATACATTGCTGAATGAGCCTGTCCATAATCGTGGGTATTCCGAGGGGACGGGTTTTTCCGTTATCCTTTGGTATTTCCACTCTGCGGACAGCATTAGGAACATACCAGTCCAGCTTGCGCTGAACATGGGCGACCAGAGCATTTTCGTTCCATTTGTTCAAATCGCTTATTGTCTTATTATCTACACCCGCCGTTCGACTGCCGCTGTTCTTTCGGATATTTCTATATGCCAACTTGATGTTTTCAGGGCGTTTTATCAGTTCCACAAGATTGCAGAACCGTTGCCCCTTGACACTTGCGGCATACAATTCGTCAAGAGCGAGCTGCATATCGTAGTATTCGGAATTGCGGATTTTTTGTTTCTTCAAGGGTTTCTTCTTGTTTGCCAAAGTCAGGTACTTTCCTCCTTGTATGGGGGATTTCGCTTTTCTTAGTCATACTCGAACCTTTGTGTCTGTATAGTTTTCAATTTATTGATTGCTGACGACTAATGGCCATCCCTCCACCGTATTTCTACGGCTTCAACGGTACTGTGCCATCTCTCTCAGCTGGATAAAGGATTGTTATACGCAATGCGCTTTCCAATCCAACACCTCATAGCCTGTAACTGGCTCCGTGTTCCAGCCTTTCCACGTTCCAATATTCCTATCTGTACATATCTGCCCTTAGGTGTCCCTCTGAGCCTGTATGCTGGGCGGTGCCTGTAACACCGCAAGGACTTTCATAGTAAAAATTCTTACTCATCCTCACATACTTCCGTAATCGGAAAGGAACATTTCTGCTCCTGCGCCTTTTAGACCCGTACATTCGGGATTTCGTCAGTCATCGTGACATTCTGACCATAGGCAGTTTTTAGACCTCCGGCGTATCATGCACACATCCCACCGCTGAGATGCTTTCCACGGCATAACCTGTTTGGGTACATTTCCGCCGACTTTAGCGAGCGTTATACCGCAATCCTTGTTACAGAGGACTGCCGCATATCGCAGTTTATAAGGTAGGCGTTTCAGGGCGTTACCCCATCATTCCACCTATCGGAATATTAGTTCTCCAAGTCTTTTCAGGGACTCCTTTCCAGTTCCCGATTCTATTGTTAGCTGACTTGTGCGTAACCTTTTCAGTTACGAACGTGTCGCACTTTTTCCCGCGCCCACTACATGAGCCAGCAAAGTATTTCCACCGTAGAGAATATGGGCGATGGCGTTGACCTGGTGCTTGCGGAGTGTGATCTCCGGGTTCATGCCTGAAAAGCTAATGTGACTGCCATCATACTCACGGGGACGGTTGCTGTTGAACAGAATATTGTAGCTCTTACAGATGGCCTCGCGCCGGTCAGGGTCTTTCCAAATCCACTCGGCAAAAGCCTCTTTAATGAGTTCCTGCTTGCTCTGGGCAATGGCGGTTTCCTTTTTATTGAGGACGGCGACCCTCCGCCCATCCGGGTCATACTGATAATCGAAAACACGGACATCCTTCAAATTCAAGGTGTCCTCGATGATCTCATAGGCGTTGATGCGCTGTGTGCCGTAGGTGCTGATGGCCTTGACATTGCCGCGATCCTTGCTCTTGCCTTCGATGCGCCATTCACCGGTGATGCCGGAATAGTGGACCTTCATGCTCCACTGGGCACTGCGCGGTGTTCCCAGCGTTTCGAAGATAAACCGGCGGACATATTCGGTGTCCAGCCATGTAGCGCCCAGCCGGACGGAAATCTCGCTGGCAGTGAGGTCGGTGGGCTGCACCTGCGCCAATGCCTCGGCGTTGATCTGATACTGCGGGTCCTGTTCTGCCTTGCCTTGGGCAACCGCCAATTTCTGACGCACATTGCCGGAAAGATACTCGTCTGCGGGCAGGTATTTCTCATGCCCATCGTTCTCGCCGGTATAAGCGGGGTTCAAAAAAATCACGCCCTTGAGGTCAGAAAACAGCGTTTCCTCATCCTTGCCGGTGAGCCTGCCCATATAGTCCATATCCACATGGGCCTTTTCGCCAATGGACAGCGCCAGCGCCTCCACCGCTGTATCTACCTTTTCAGCGGGTTTGTGACTGCGGATGGTGCGCTTGGTGAACAGGTCTGCCTTCCTTTTCAGGTTCCGATCCTCGTCCAGAATTTCCAGTGAGCACAGCAGAAAATAGGAGCTGTCTTGATCGAAGGCGATGGCGTTGCCGCGGGAATTGATGAGTCCGTATTTCCGGGTGAAGGCATCGTAGAGGGCATTCAGCTTGGCTTGCTGCGCCTTGATTTCTTCATCGGGATAGTCCTCGGTCTGGTATTCCAACAGCGTCCGCACACAGTCCCGCAGCTCGATCATGCCGCGGATTCTGCTCTCCGCCGTCTTGGATACCTCCACCGGGTTCATGCGGCTGTTTTCACGGTAGTAGATTTGCCCGTTCACCAGTGTATAGGAAAAATTGCGGACAGCGGGATCAGCCTCAACGGAATGATCCTCACCCTCCAGTTCTTCCTCCCGGTCATAGGCGGTGATCTCGCCGTGGATATTTTGAACGGCCTCCGCCAGCAGTGCTTCCAACGGCTGCTCCGGGTACGGCTCGCAGGTGGGCGTGGGGCCGAACGGCCCGGACACCATCTTCATCTCGCCCAAGATCATATCCGGGTGGTCGATAAAGTAGCTGTTCATCTGAATGCCGTTATCGTTGGTGGCAAGGTGTACCCATTCTGGTTCGATGTCCACCATACGCTCACGCTTTTGGAGGAACAGGATGTCTGAAACGACCTCGGTTCCTGCCGCGGATTTGAACGCATTGTTGGGAAGTCGGATCGCACCCAGCAGCTCCGCTCGCTGTGCGATGTATTTACGGGCACTGGCGGTGCGCTTGTCCATCGTGTAGCTGGAGGTCACAACGGCGATGACGCCGCCCGGTCTGACCTCATCGAGAGCCTTTGCGATGAAATACTCATGGATGGGGAAATTCAGCCGGTCATAGCGTTTATCCGCTACATGGAACTGGCCGAAGGGAACATTGCCGATGGCAATGTCAAAAAAGTTATCTGGGAAGGCGGTTTTTTCGAAGCCCTGTACCGCAATACTGCTTTTCTGATAAAGCTGGCGGGCAATGCGGCCGGAGAGGTCGTCCAGCTCCACGCCATAGAGCTTACTGCCGCTCATGCTTTCCGGCAGCATACCGAGGAAATTGCCGATGCCGCAGGACGGCTCCAGAATGTTGCCCTGTGTGAAGCCCATCTGTCCCAGTGCGGTGTAAATACTGCGAATCACCGCAGGCGGCGTGTAAAATGCCGTAAGCGTGGATTCACGGGCGGCAGTGTATTCCTCATCGGTCAGCAGGTTTTTCAACTCGCTGTATCGCGGGTTCTTTCCGTCGAAGAAATTGGCAAGACCGCCCCAGCCCACATACTGTGCCAGCACTGCCTGTTCCTCTGATGTGGCGGCGCGGTTCTCCGTTTCCACGGTTTTCAGTGTGCGAATCGCATCCAAATTGCGCTGAAAACGCTCCAGCGGCGCGCCCTCTCCGATATGGTCATCGGTGATGCGATAGTTGCTGCCGTTTGCGTCCAGCGGATAGGCAAGCGCGTTTTGCTTTTTCTTTCTCAGCGGCGTAAGTACTACAGTGGGTTCGTCTGTCTGCGGCTGCTCCGCTTCGATAGTCGGTGGGATTTCCTGCGGCACGGGTTCGGGTTCAGCAGAAAATTCAGCTTGTTCCTGCTGTGGCGTATCGTGCCGATGGTTGAACAGGCTGAAAGTGCCGTCCACATACTCCGAAAGCCGCTCTTTTGCGCGGCGGACGGAATCGAAATACCGGTCATTCTCGTCCAGGCTGTCCAACCGAGAGGTTAACGCCGCCAGCATCTCAGCCGCTTTTGCTCTATCCGGGAGCTGTGCTTCGATAGCATGGACAGCTTCGTAGAAATCCGCACTTTGGGGATAGGGCCGCGGAACATCGTCAGGCGCATTGTAAAAACCGTGATAAACAATTCGTGCCAGCTGTCCACGCTCATATTTCGGGATTTGTGCGATAGCATCCTCGCCGGGAAACCGCTTCTGTGCAATCAGCTGCTCGTACTCTTTGACCACCTTGGGGATTGTCAGCTTGACTTCATCATAGTTCTTGCGTGCATAGCGGCGGCGCATTCTAATGCCCGCGTGCGTTTCCTCGTAATCATAACCATCCATAGCCGAACCGCTGTACTCGCCAAAAAGGGATTTGATAAACTTTTGGTGTTCGGCTGTATCGTTAGAATTGCAGAAATGCGAGTAAACTGCCAGTCTGGTATCTGTGGACTGACGAAGAAAATATCGGTCAATTTCATCCTGCGTGATGAACATTTTGCATTGGCGCAGGAAGTTTGGCTGTGCGGTGAAGTGGCGCTCCGGCAGGTTCAGACCGTCCAGCACAACGCCGATACGGTGTGTGTTATAACCGCTTAAGCGGAATCTCGTGATACTCTGGTCTGCGGCATAGGCATCGAGAAAACTGTGGTATTCCTGTGAGAACGTCTGCAATCCGCCTTCGTTTTTTGCAAACGCCACCATATCGTCGTTCAGTTCTGGATAGCCCTTGTGTTGGTCATGGATCGCCAATGTCTGTGGGAATAGGCCCTGTGCGCGCCCTTCTTCGTTCAGGTCACGGGCAGTCATCAGCAGAGCTTCCATTGCTTCGTGCAGCACCTTGTCCGGGGCCTGCTCCAACTCTGCCGCCGACAGGTAAGTACCTACCTCCAGCAGTTCCAAAATACGAGTTGAAACCTGCTCCCATGTGACCACAGTTTTGCTGTACCCGGTGCGGATACTATCACCTTGAGCAAGATGGATGCCATCTTCCATGAACCACACGGCATATTTGCGGCCTTCATATTCAATGCCGCGCCCATTCTCTGTGCCAAATTCCCGGCGCAGAAACGCTGCATTATCCTGTTCAGAGCGTTCCCGCATATAAAACACCGCGATGCGTTCTGCGCTATTGAATTCATTTCCGCCTGTGCAGAGTACCTGGTCAATGACCTCCTGCGACACCGTGCGTGCGGATGTAGGAACGCCGGACACCCCACCCTCGGGTATCTCATACACCGGCGCGTCGCCGCCCATGTCGAATAGGGCAAGCTGCTCCGCGACGATTGGGGCGTTTTGCAGGCCCAGCTTGATCTTGTACTCGCCGCGCTCGATCAGGCCCTCGGTCATTTCGGTGATGACTGGCCATGAAAAAACGGACTCTGAGGTGCGGGAGAGGTAGCTGTCCTCCCACATCAAAAGTCCGTCTTTCTCGGCATGGTAGCCTGTCCGAACACCGTCGGTCAGGACTTCCACCCATATATCGTTGTAGCTGTTTTTCAAGAACTCTATGCGTTCTGCAAGGCTCTTGTGGTTCTGAAAATACTCAAAAATTGTCTGCCGCTTAAGGCTGCGTCCACCATCGTCCAGCAGATTTGCTTCGATGAGGTGAGTATCCAAGAATGGAGGAAATTCGGTGGCTGTGACGCTTTCGTTGGTTTTGTTTAGCTGTAAATCAGATCGTTCAGTACCTGCTCCTCCGCGCTGTGCCGGAGATTGTTCATCAGACCCGTCCAGCGCAGCGGATCGGTCGCTTTCAACTCCTCCGTCACGCCCTCGGCTTTCGCCATCTGCGTCACGGCCTGTGTTATCATCTTCTGCGCGGTCTGCTCGATCTCCGCCAGATGCTCCGTCAATCGGCAGCTCGTTTTCAAGTTGATGTACCGCACGCGGCGGCGCTGCTTGAGGTACTGCCGCCGCAGTTCCGCGTACTTGCCCAGATGGACTTCCGGCTCCTGCGGAAGCAGCAGGTTCGGAATCTGAAAGCCGTTCTGCTCGTGATAGGTGATTTCCATGTTCATCGCTCCTTTCAGCGTCAATATTTCGTTCGGTATTGGAATCATACCGGTTTTTGCTGTCCTTTGCAAATAACTGCTCTCGCTGAGCCTGCATGACGGTTCGGCTGATTTCGCGCAGTCCCATTTCTGCGATGTCACTGGTAGCGATGCCAAGGGCGTTGATGGTAGTAGGCGTGTTGAATTCATAGATATGGCCGAATTCATCAGGTGAAAAGTAATCATCTGCCCGCAGGCCCAGACGAGTCAGCAGCATATAGGAAACGCTGACTTCCAATGCATCCCGGTAGAATACCTCCAGATTGAGGTCGTCCAGTTCTTCCAGCAGACTGTCCTCGCGGCAATCCAGTAGGTCATGCAGATAGTCCGTGATGTTATCTGCCACGGCGTTATGGCTGGCAGAGCGCACCGCCTCTGCGAGAGTTCCTTTCTCGGCAAGGTTTCCGAAGGTAGCTTCCAGCGTTTCAATGACAGCCGGTTCAAAGGCGGGCTGCATTGTCCAGATCGGCAGTGGATGGGCAAATCGGGATTTGTGCGTATCCGACACATCGAAGTAGAGTTTCAACAGATGCTGTCCATCGTCACCGAACACGGCAATGCTTTTTGCACCGCGATTGACCCAGCGGCCAAACTTCCGGTTCCAGCGTTCCATTTCCAGAACGGCAGTTGCGTCCGGGCGCTGGGCATAAATCAGGATTTGCTCATCAAACGGGCATTTGTAGTTATAGCAGGCCGCACGGAGAAAGCCTGTCCAGCTTTTATAGCTGCTGGTGACGCTTCGCACGGTCTGGTCGTACAGTTCGGTGATGAACTGAAATTTGGTTGGCAAATGTGTTGTCCTCCTTTCCAAAGGTATGAAAAAAGCAGCCCTTATGGACTGCTTTCAGCGGATGATTTAATTTTACGATATGGAAGTATTACTCACCATGTTTCGGCAAGCAGGAAATCGACAAGATGAACGATTTTAATACCGTTTTCAATGCCGGTATCCATTTCGTTGAGCGTAACGACATATTTAGGATAATGGTCACGAATCTCCATCAGATTTCCGACCTCTCGATCTGAAGTTGCCGGAATCTGGACACAGACCTGCACATAAATCTTTTCGTCACGGCGCGTTGCTACAAAGTCGATCTCCTTCGTATCGTTCTTGCCGATAAAAACATCGTAACCGCGGCGCTTCAATTCCAGAAAGACGATGTTTTCCATCGCACCATCCAGCATCTTTCGATTATAGCCCAGCAGAGCATATTTGAGCGATACATCGGAAAGATAATACTTCTCCTGCGTTTTCAAAATGCTCTTGCCTTGCAAGTCATAGCGTTCGCATGGATAAATGATGAACGCCTGCTCCAACCAGCGCAGATAATTGTAAATGCTCTCCACCGAAACTTTACGGTGCTCACTTTTCAAAAAAGTAGAGATAGAGTTAGCCGAAAAGGTCTTGCCCATATTCTCGATGACGTATTTCACCACGCGATCAAAAAGATCTTGCTTGTTGATACGGTGGCGCTTTACAATATCGCGGGAAACTACGGTGTGATAAATGCCGTTGACGATCTGATAGGCACTCTGCTCATCATACTCACTTAGCGCAATGATGGGAAAACCGCCAAAGCGAATGTATTCCTCCAGCAGTTCCCTGCGTGATAGAGTGCTGTCTGTCTTAAAGTCCAGATACTCCTTGAACGACAGCGTATAAACGGGAATAGAAACATAGCGCCCTGTCAGATAGGTTGAGATTTCGCTGGACATCAGTTTGGAATTGGAGCCGGTTACATAGATGTCGGCATCTGCACCCTCCAGCAGACTGTTGACCGCTTTTTCCCATCCGTCAATCTCCTGAATCTCGTCCAGCAGAAGGTAGCAATGGCCTTTTCCTTTCATAGCGTCCAGCAGTTCGTCATACATTTGCTTAGCGGTGATATTTTCAGGAATGTCCATCTCCGTGTATCGCTTGGAGATAATATGGTCCTCGGATATGCCACGGCGCAGGAATTCTTCTTTCAGCATTGCAAAAATGGTTGACTTGCCGCAGCGGCGAACGCCAGCCAGTATCTTGACAAGCGGTTTATCAATAAACGGCTCGATAGCTTCAATATAGTCCGGTCTGTTAATCATGATATCGCCTCCCCTATAGCTATTAGTATAACCAGAAAAAACAGGATATGCAATGAGTTTTTCTGGTCTAACCATAAAAACTTTTATAGTTCTTAAGAGGCGATATGACTTATCGTTCCGGCTCCGCTCGCTTCTTAGCAAGGGAACGCGCTTTGGCTTTCAGCTGTGCGCGGTATTTTTCAAAGGTATCACGCTGGTAGCAATACATATAAAAATTATAATCGCCCTTTGTCGGCGTACAGCGCAGCATATACACATACTGCTTGCTTTCCACCAGAAACGCGCAGGATGGAAGAATAGCATCTTTGATGGCGCAGCTTCGCTGATAGTAAGTGCAGCATCGTTTCATGGTGTCAAAGTCCCGCAGCGGAGAATCCGGCTGTTCTCTCAACCAATTCACGGTGCGGTCAATATCTGCCTTGAACTCAGGTGTGTTCAGCATGTCATTCTGGTGCGGCCACCAAGTCGTAAAAAACTGCTTGCCGCTGCCAAAGTCGCCGCGCAGGTGTCCCACGCAGCCCACGATCTTGTCCTGTTCCTCACTGCGGGAGAAGTAGAGATTGTGCAGCGCAGGATCATTGACGCTGTAAAAGTCAATGACATCTTTCTCACTGGCGGGATACTTCTGCTGAAATTCCGCAAGGGTGCGACACTCACCATCCAGAAAGGAAAGACTGTCATTCTCCATTGGAATCCACCCATCAATGGGAAGTTGGAACGGCTCACGGGTGAGGACGGTGCCGTAGTAGTTGGCGAAAATGCTTCTGGCCAGTTCAACGGGTTCGCCCCAATCCTCATCCCCGTGGCGCAGCTCGTAGCGATATACACCCTCCGGCACGGTGGCTCGGTCAACGCGGCATTCTGTAAACAGTGCCGGTTGGTCAAAAATCGTGACCTCCTGATAGGTCACCTTCTGCGCGTCATAGCTCATCTGGTTTCACCTCGTTCTTTTCGTTCTTGTAACGGCGCTGTGTTGGCCTTTGTACGCTCCCGCAAATATTCGGCTTCTGCGTTGATGCGTTGGGCAAAGTCTGCAACAGCATCAAGCTTGGTCGCGCAGTAGTGACCCCAGAAAAAGTTATTCGGGTCATTTTTTACATTGGCCTGCCATGTGACATAGGGCGCGGCTGGATTGTTCAGGTTCTCACCAATGACGAATCGGGCGCTGCCGATCGTCATGCTTTCGATGATGGTGTAGCCTTCGTTGACTTGTTTTTTCTCACTCACGCTTAGACCTCCTCGGCATTACTATGCCGAAAGAAGAATATTCTTTCTCGGCACAGTGGTTTTCTTCTCTCTCGGCTTAGTTAGGAAAAGGGATTGTAAGGGGAAAACCCATGCAAAGCCTAACGCTCCTGCTGCCGAAGCTGCCGCTTGTGCCAGTCCTCCAGCAGCTTGACGATAATCTTCTGTTTTTGTGACGGCGTATAAGTTCTGGGAAAATATTTCGCCAGCACATCACCTTTCAGCACCAGCTTGTCTTCGATGGGTTTTTCCTCGGTCATAATGGCATCCATCACATTCTCGTCCAGTTTTCCGTCCTGACTGTACTGTTTGAGCCGCTTGGCCTGACTGAGATTAGGCGTACACTCCTCGCGCTCGATAGCATCGCAAAGCATAAGCTGTTCCGGCTCGGTGAGGTATGACACCTCCACAGCGGCATTGAATGCCATCGTCTTGTTATCCACACGGTCTAACAGGTTGGGGACAAGGTTAGTTAGGCGAATAAAGCGTGAAATCTGATTACGACTTTCACCTACTTGTTCTGCTAAGAGTTCTCTTGATTCTTTGCCATCGAACTTCCGCCCAATTTGGGCGGAAGTTAAATCCGTCCGTTGTCCCTGTCGTTTCATCGCGTCCAGCTTCATCTTATAGGCAAAGGCTTTTTCAGACGGTAACAGCTCCTCACGCTGTAAGTTGCTATCCACCATGAGCAGGATTGCAGTATCATCGTCCATCTCCCGCACGATGGCAGGAATCTCGGTCAGACCCGCAAGCTGGCTGGCGTGATGACGGCGGTGTCCAGATACGATTTCAAAATTGCCGTCATTTTTCGGTCGTACCAGAATGGGAACCAAAACACCCCGTTCCTTGATACTCTCAACTGTTTCCAGCATTTTATCATCGTCTATCACCTTGAACGGATGGTTCGGGAATGGTTCCAGCTTGTCTAGTGGAAGGTTCTGTATGCGCTCTTGCGCGTCCGCCTGCCGTTCCTCGTCTGTCTTGAACAGGTCATCATAGCTGGCGAGTTGGATATTTTTCGCGGCGCTTTTCATGCTCCAGCACCTCCTTTGTAAATTTCTCATAGGCGGTCGCTATGGGACTGCGCGGGTCAAAGCTGAAAATACTGGTGCCTCTGGCGCTCATTTCAGCCGCCTTGATACCGCGCGGTATTTCGGTGTCGTAGACCCGTATCGCCTTGCCGTAGGCATTTCGCACAAGCTGACTGATTTCCTTAGAGAAGTTGGTGCGGCTCTCCGTCATGGTGATGAGGATACCGCTGATTTTCAGATTGGAATTGAGCTGGCGCTGTACCTTGCTCACTGTGCGGAGAAGCTGTTCCAAACCTTTGACGGGTAGGTAGTGCGACTGCACCGGGATAATGACCCGATCCGCCGCCGTCAGCGCGTTCAGTGTCAGCATACCGAGTGACGGACTGCAATCCACCAGAATGTAGTCGTACTGCCGCTTGACCTCGTTCAGATAGGTGCGGAGTACGGTTTCACGGCTCATGGTGTTCACAAGGGACACCTCCAGGCCGGACAGTTCGATATTGGCAGGCAGTAAGTCCATCCCCTCTGTATGGTGCAGGATACCGGCCTGCGGCTCGATGGGGCAGTCGGAGATGATGCGCTCCAGCATGGTGGCCAGCGTGGGCGATAACTCGTCCGGTTGCTGCCAGCCGAGCATTTCGGTCAGATTTGCCTGACTGTCTGCGTCGATGAGCAGCACGCGCTTGCCCTGCCGCACCAGTCCTGCGCCCAGATTGACCGCCGTAGTGCTTTTTCCCACGCCGCCCTTTTGGTTCACGATTGCTATGGTCTGCATTGTTTTTCCTTTCTTTGACTATTTTAGGCAAAAGAAAACCGTCTGTGCAAAGCAGACGATTCTCTTATGTAAATGAGTGCGTTCTATGTGCAAAATAGTGTATGTTTTGAGGTGAAAAAACGCCAAAGGAGGTCGGCGTAAACCTCAAGCAGGGCTATAACGGCGATCTGACCAGCCGTCAGGCCGGCTCCGTAGGCGGTCAGATGGTGAAGAAGATGATCGAATCCTACGAGCAGAATATGGCAAACCAGGGCTAAACGCCTTTCTTTTCCGCGTAAAAAGGGACACAGAATCATTCCGTGTCCCTTTACTTATACTTTCTCTGCTTATCTGCGGAACAGCTCATCAAGTGTTCTGCCATTCCTGTTCTTCCACTCCGCCCAGCCGTTTGCGCTTGCGCCCAAAACGAAACAGGCGCCGCACTGGGCGAGGAAAACGACATGGATTTGCTCAGATAATGCTTGTTATCCTGATAAACAATATCGTTTTCCGATACAAGTCAATTTCTATCCATCCGAACAGTGCAAAGCCGCCGCTTCACAAGGAAACGGCGGCTTTTTACTCTTGCTCAGGACTCTCTCCAGTCCGTGAAAATACGCTCTGCGTCAGACGCGCTTGCGCACGCGAGCAGCTTATTAGCCAGTTCCCTGCATTCGTCGTAGGAGTGCTTTGCAAGGTCTGCCTTTGCTGCCAGCATTGCGGATGCCGACATGGACAGATTGGTCACGCCGAGACCGCACAGCACCGGCGCCATGCCGGCCGTGCCGGCCATCTCGCCGCATACGCCGACTTCGATACCGTTCTCATTCGCTGCTTTGGCCGTCATGGCGATCAGGCGCAGCACGCCCGGATGCAGCGGACGGTACAGGTAGGAAATCTTCTCGTTGATGCGGTCCACCGCGCAGGAATACTGAATCAGGTCATTCGTGCCGATCGAGAAGAAGTCAACCTCCTTCGCCAGCACATCCGCGCAGACAGCCGCCACCGGAATCTCGACCATAATGCCGACCTTGACGTTCGGGTTGAAAGGTACGCCTTCCGCGGTCAGCATGTCCTTCGCCTGCTCGAGCACCTGCTTTGCATCACGCACCTCATCCACCGACGAAATCATCGGGAACATAATGCGCAGATCGCCGTACTGCGCGGCACGCAGCAGTGCGCGAAGCTGAATCAGGAACAGCTCCGGCTGATTCAAGCAAATGCGGATCGCACGGTAGCCGAGGAACGGATTCTGTTCCTGCTCCAGCGCCAGTGCGGGCACTTCCTTGTCGCCGCCGATGTCCAGCGTGCGGATGATAACCGGCTTGCCCTGCATGATCTCACACGCCTTCTTGTAGGCGGCGAACTGCTCTTCCTCGCTCGGCAGGTCGGTACGATCCATGAACAGGAACTCCGAGCGGAACAGACCGACGCCTTCACCGCCAAGCTCCGCTACGCGGACTGCGTCATCCGGCGTACCAATGTTGCCCTCGATAATGACACGGCGGCCATCTGAGGTCGTGCCCTCCTTATCCTTGTACTGCGCGAGCATGGCACGATGCGCCGCGTCTGCCTTCTGACGCTCGGCAAAGTCGGCAAGCGTCTGCTCATCCGGCTGCGCGACTACTTCACCTGCCGCGCCGTCGATCAGCAGCAGGTCGCCGTCCGCGATCTCATCCGCCTTCTCGCCGGCACCGACAATCGCCGGAATGCCCATCGAACGCGCCATGATCGCCGAATGGCTCGTGCGGCCGCCGATCTTCGTGATAAAACCGGCAACCGGCTTGCCGCCGATCTTTGCCGTATCGGACGGTGTAAGGTCGTTCGCCACAATAATGCACGGCTCAGTGATCGTGTCAATCGCGTTGTCCGCAATGCCCTTCAGATTCTTAATGACCCGCTGAGAAATATCACCGATGTCTGCTGCACGCGCCTGCATATATTCGTCGTCGAGCGCGCGGAACATCGCCTGAAAGTTCTCGCAGTTGACAAAGCACGCATACTCCGCGCAAACCTTCTCATCCGTTACAATGTTTGTCATACCCTCGACAAAATCAGGGTCGTCGAGCATCATCAGATGCGCGTCAAAAATTTCCGCCTCAGCCGCACCGATATTCTTTTCCGCATCGTCACGCAGCACTTCGATCTGCTGCTTGGCTTTTTCCACTGCGTCGAGAACGCGCTTGCATTCGGCTTCCGCATCGGCAACGGTCTCCTTAACGACCGAAAGATCTTCTTCCTTGACAACGAGAGCCTTTGCCTTCGCCAGACCCTCCGAAACGCCGATAGCCTTGAATTTAACCATGGGGTTTTCCTCCGTTTTTACGATTGTATTTTTATACAAATTTCGCAACCAAACCTATATTATATTGTACAACATCCCTATACTTTCGTCAAGCAAATAAAGTTTTTTCTGCAAACCGACATTTATTTTTGGAAAACGAGTGCCGTACTTGAGATTTGTCTGCTATAATAGAGGCATTCCACACTACTTCTACTGGAGGAAGGATAATTATGGCTAATCGCTGCACTCGTATTCCCGAGATCATGTTTCCGCGTAAAGGCGTGGACCTGTCCAAGTGGGCAGTCATCGCCTGCGACCAGTACACCTCTCAGCCGGACTACTGGGCCGAGACTGATAAGACCGTCGGTGACGCACCCTCTACCCTGCGTCTGACCCTGCCGGAAGTTTATCTGGAGGACGCGGACGTTGCTGCCCGCACGGAGAAAATCCATCAGACCATGCAGCAGTATGTGCAGGACGGCACGCTGCGCACCCTGCCCGCCGGCGTCGTTCTGACCGAGCGCTGGTCCGGCGGCTCCTGCCCTCGCCGCGGCATCGTGCTGTCGGTCGATCTGGAAGCGTATGAATACACGCCCGGTTCCGCATCCCTCATCCGCCCGACCGAAAAGACGGTTGTCGAGCGTATTCCGCCCCGTCTCAAGGTTCGTCAGGGCGCGTGCCTGGAGCTGCCGCACATTATGATCCTGATCGACGATCCCGACCGTCAGATCATCGAGCCGCTGTTCGAGCAGACCGCCTCTTATGACAAGCTGTACGATACCGACCTGATGCAGAACGGCGGCCATATCACCGGCTGGTTCCTGCCGAACGGTCCGGAGACCGAGGTCATCGAGGCCAAGCTCGAAGCACTCTGCGACCGCGAGACCTTCAACAAGAAGTACGGCTGCACGGATGCACAGGCGCTGCTGCCGTATGCAGTAGGCGACGGCAACCACTCCATGGCCACCGCAAAGGCGTACTGGGAAGAGGTCAAGAAGGGCCTGACTGCCGAGGAGCAGGAGAACCATCCGGCACGTTTTGCACTCGTTGAGGTTGTCAACATCCATGACGAGAGCCTGATCATCGAGCCGATCCACCGTGCCCTGTTCGGCGTAGACGCCGATGAGCTGCTCGGTGCTCTGACCGACTTCTACAACGGCGAGGGCTGCAAGGCTTACGTTGCCGACGAGGCTCCCAAGAGTGAGAACGCGCACTTCTTCCCGTTCTGCTCGGCGAACAAGTCGGGCGTGTTCGTTGTCGAGAACCCGAAGTGGGCCATTCCGGTCGCTACCATCCAGACCGGTCTGGACGCTTATCTTGAGACCCACACCTCCGCGAAGATCGACTACATCCACGGCACGGACGTTGTTGTTTCGCTGGCGGAAAAGCCGGGCAACCTCGGCTTCATCCTGCCGGACATCGCCAAAAACGACCTGTTCCGCGGCGTTGTTTTCGACGGCGTTCTGCCGCGCAAGACCTTCTCCATGGGTGAGGCGCACGAGAAGCGCTACTACATGGAGGCAAAGACCATCGTAAAGTAAAGTTACGCCTTTTCAGAGGACGCAGCCGCATCGGCTGCGTCCTTTTTCCATTCCAGAACTGCCGTGCTTCCTTCTGTGCGGCAAAGTACAAACGCCGGTGCCAGCGCGAACGGCTTTTTCGGGTCAAACGGGCATTGCAGACGCAGTCCGGTCTCGGTCAGCTGAATCTGCACGTTTTCGTTGGATAGAAGCGCGTCCAGAACCGCATCTCCGGTGACAAGCGGCGGCTCGGGCGGCGCATTGCTCTGTGGCAAAGACTCCGGCGCAGACGCGAGATAGAACCGTTCGGGTTCGCCCTCGCAGCCAGTCTCATGCAGCATTTGCCGCGAGAGATGCCGGCGCAGGCGCAGACGGCCATGCTCCGGTGCAGGCAGACCGACCCGCAGGATGTTTCCGTTCACGACCGTATAGCAGCGCAGCAGTTCGTCTCCGCAGACAGCGCAGTCGAGATTGACCTGCACGCCGCAGGCATCCGGGGTCCAATCGATCGTACCGATTGGGTTGTTGTTACAGAATACGTCTGCGCGCATGGACGGTTCTCCTTTCTGCAAGTTATAATTTGTTAAATTGCCGCTTACGAAGCGAGCGAAACTCGCCTGCGCGGCGGGGCGCATAAGAGGGTAGACAACCTGCGGTTTTGCCCGTAGGCCACTAAACCTTGTTCCCGCGCCGTGCGCGGATTTAATGAGTACGTACCCTCTTATGAATCTCCCCTTTTCCCTTAGAGAGTCTGGCGCAGATTTCCTATATGTGACCGCTCCGAAAAGGAGGAACGGCAGTCGGGTTACCACAGCGTTTCTTTCACGAAATATTCGCAGTTCGCAGACAGCGTACTGCTACACATATCGGAAAGCCTACGCAGAGGGCGGCACGGCTATGCCGCCCAAAGATTACGCCTGCGATTGCAGTGTGGCACGCGCTGTCTGACGCAGAAAAGACGTCCACAGACGGCAAATCCCAGTCTATACGCAAAAAGCGCATACCCCATAAAAGGATATGCGCTTTCTCCCGCCGTTATACGGCTTACCCCTGCACCGAGCCGAGTCCGAAACTGACCGCCAGTGCTTCATCGACGTGCCGCATGGCTTTTTCGTCAAGCGATCCCATTTTCTCGCGCAGGCGGCGTTTGTCCAGCGTGCGGATCTGCTCGGTGAGGATGATGGAATCCTTGGTCAGTCCATAGTTCGGCGCACCGACCGTGATATGCGTCGGCATTTTCGCCTTGTTGATCTGCGATGTAATAGCGGCGGCGATCACGGTCGGACTGTACCGATTGCCGACGTTGTTCTGCACGATCAGCACCGGACGGATGCCGCCCTGCTCACTGCCAACCACCGGACTGAGATCGGCATAGTAAATATCTCCGCGTTTGATGTTGCTATCCACTTTGGTTCACACTCCGATGAAATAGATTTACGGTGCTGCCTGATGGTTTTCCCGCAAACCTATTTTCCCCGTGTCACACAAAATTATAACTGTATAATGCAGAAAAGCGGAGAGAGAAAAATCTCCTCCGCTTCATCTTATGCACGCAATGTCAGTAAATTACCGATAGAAACGCGGCACGCGACGGCTGATGGCGCACAGCACCTCGTACGAGATGGTGCCCGCCGCGTCTGCTGCGTCCTCTGCCGTCCAGCCCTCCGGACCGAACACGGTCACCTCATCGCCGCGATGTACATCCACACCTTCCGGAATACGCACCATGCACATATCCATGCAGATACGGCCGAGCACGGGCGCTTTCACGCCGCCGAGCAGCACCTGCGCCTTGCCCGAGCCGGTACGCAGATAGCCGTCCGCGTATCCCATCGAGATAACCGCCATACGGGTCGGCTCTGCCGTCTCGAAGGTGCGTCCATAGCTGATGGTCATATTCGCCGGAATATCGCGCACCTGCACCACACGCGCCTTGACGGTCATGGCGGGTCTCAGATCGAGCACCGGCGGCACGGAGGCATCCGGCCGATAGCCGTACAGGATAATGCCCGCGCGGGTCATCGTGCAGTGCATCTTCTCGTAGGTCTGGATAGCACCGCTGTTTGCACAGTGGCGCAGCGGCAGGTCAAGACCGGCCGCTTGCAGACCCTCGCACACATCCGAGAAGCGCTTGTACTGCAGCTCGGTGTATTCCTCGCCCGAGGGCACGTCGGCAACCGCAAAATGCGTGAAAATGCCTTCGCTGATCAGGCCCGGCAGCTTGGAGCACGCAAGGATATCCTGCACGGTCTGCTCACATTCCCACGACGGGAAGCCGAGCCGCGTCATGCCGGTATCCAGCTTGTAGTGTACGGTGACCGGCTTGCCGGTGCGCTCTGCTGCCGCGCTGATGAGTTCTGCGGTCTCGCGGTCGTACACCGGCACGGTGATGCCGTACTGTGCCGCCGTGTCCATGTCCTTCTCGTCCACATAGCCAAGGATGAGGATGGGCGTTTCGATGCCTGCTTCTCGCAGCTCCACACCCTCCGGAATGGTCGCTACCGCAAAATACGGTGCGTCCATCTTCTCCAGCCGCTTAGCCACCTGCACAGCACCGTGACCGTATGCGTCCGCCTTAACGACACACAGGACCGGCGCCTGCGCCTGCTCACAAATCACGCGATAATTATGCTCGATCGCACCGAGGTCGATCTCCGCCCAAGTGCGGTGTTGATTTACTTCCATTGTTTTCGTCACTCCAACAGAACCGTTTGGCTCCTGATTTACTGACAGGATTCCACCTGTATGGTCAGCACGCGCGCACCGTCCGCATACAGCTCGGCATGGACCGGCTGCAGATCGCTTTGCCGCAGCCACACCTGCTTTTCCACGCTGTCGTCTGCATTTTCATAGCGCAGCACGAGCAGGCTTTCGCCGTTCGTGCGCTCGCTCCACACCTGCGCAGGCACAGCATACCGCAGATCGTTCAGCAGGCAGAACCACGCGTCTGCCGGTGTCAGTCCGGTATGCCGAGGAGCAATATCATCCAGCTGCAAGTCGTTGTACTGCAGCGTGAACGCGCCGTTCTCCTCACCTGAGATGCGCCCGCCGATACCGGCGACCGACTCCGGTGCGGTCAGCGTGAAGGAATCGCTGTCCTCTCTATTATAGACATAGTCGCTTTCAAATTCCAGTACAGATTCGTCCAAATCCGAGATTATTTTCAAATGCGCCGTACAGCTGTCCAGCGATGCGAAATGCGCACGCACATCCTCGGCACTCATTTCCGCCGAGCGGCCGCAGCCGCAGAGCAGAACAAGCGCCGCCAAACCACACAGCAGCCTGTTCAGATTACCACTCCTTTGACCGGTTTATCACCATGTTTTCGAGTTATATCGTTTCAGCAGAATCGGCAGCTGCGTCAGCATATCGCTCGGCGTCATGCCGTATTCGCTCAGCGCGTTCGCAGCCAGATCTCCGGCTCTGCCGTGCAGCCACGCCGCCGTACAGGCCGCCGGAACCGCGTCAATGCCCTGTCCGCACAGCGAAACCAGCATGCCTGCCAGAACATCCCCGCTGCCGCCTTTCGCCATGCCGGGATTGCCCGAGGTATTGCGATAACAGCCGCCGTCCGGCGTGAAAATGCGGGTGCGGTGTCCCTTATAGAGCACAATGCACCGATCGTCCTGCGCGAATTGTGCCGCGTCCGCAGCGGTCGCGTCCGGCTTGCCGCTGAGCCGTGCAAACTCGCCTGCGTGTGGCGTGAGCACGACCGGCTTTGCCGTTCGCCGCAATATATCCTTATGCCCGGTAATCGAATTTATGCCGTCCGCATCGAGTACAATCTGGCAGGCAGCTTTTTCGAGCAGAGTACACACGATTTCGGTCAGCGTATCCGAACGGCCAAGTCCGCACCCGATGAGCAGCGCGTCCGCCTTTTCGGCAAGCGCAAGCAGCTTCGGCAGTGCGTCCACGGAAAACCGCCCGTTTTCATCCTGCGGCACGGGCCGCACGACCGGCTCATTCAGCTTGACCGCCAGCACCGGCCACGCACCCTGCGGAACTGCCAGCGTCACAACGCCGCTTCCCATGCGGACCGCGCCCTGTGCCGAAAAATATGCCGCACCTGTATATCCTGCCGAGCCGCACACGCACAGAATGCGGCCGTAGTCGTTTTTATTTGTCTCCGGATTGCGCGAATGCAGTACGCCGTCCGCGAAGTCCTGGTTTATCTCAATCATATCGTTTCCTTTCAAGTCGAAGCCGCTGCCGCGTTCGCCTGCGCGTGCACTGCGTCGATCGCGAGGACGACCGCCAGCGCAAGTGTTTCGTCTGCGGAATCGGCAATGTCCAGCTGATAGCAGTCACCCCAGGTGAACCACTCCTTGGAGATGGACACGATCTCGCGTCCGTTCTGCGTGATGCGGTACTCATGCGCCCAGAAATCACCCTCGATCGTCCAGTCGAGACCCTCGATCTCGTATTTTTCGTAGAAAAATGTAAGCCGCTTGACGATTTCCGCGCGTTCCACGCCGTCGATGTACACGAAGAACCGCGGCATCATGCTGAACACCTTCTGCTGGATGAAGGCAGTCTCGTGTCCGGTCAAGTCGGTGACATACAGCTTCTTGCCCCACGAGAAAAACTCACCCTCGACATGGTATTTGTCGGCGCCGGTTTCATCAAAAACGGTAAACCGATCCACCCAGGAGAATACCTTTTGTTTGATATATAATTTCATATTGATCCCACCTCTCTTTTCTTACAGAATAACACGGCGTGTGCTGACCGTCAAGCACGGACGTTCTGCCGCGCTGCCGCATAGGCTGACACGAGGAGGTGATACTTTGGCGATCAAGATTTTTGTCGATCAGGGACACAATCCGTCCGGTCCGAACACCGGCGCGGAAGGCAGCGGTCTGCTCGAACAGGATGTGACCTACGCGGTCGGCGTGTATCTGGCTGATCTTCTGCGGGCAGACCCGCGGTTTGAGGTGCGGCTGAGCCGCAGCACACCCGAAGAAATCCTCGGCACAAGCAATGCCACCAGTCTGGCCGAGCGCGTGCGGCTGGCGAATGAGTGGCCTGCGGATTACTTCATCAGCATCCACTGCAACGCGAACGTAAATCCTGCCGTCAACGGCACTGAGGTGTATGTTTATCAGGAAAATACGCAGGCGTACTGGCTGGCGCAGCATGTGCTCGCCGGCATTGTTGCGCGTGTCGGCACACGCGATAACGGCGTGCGCATCCGTCCGAGCCTGTATGTCCTGCGGCGGACACAGATGCCTTCGATTCTGGTCGAGCTGGCATACCTGACCAATGCTTCCGATGCGATGAAGCTGGAAAACGATCCGTTCGGGTTTGCACAGGGCATTTATAACGGTCTGCTCAGTTATTTTGACTTTGAACCGTATTAACGAAAAAAAGCGAGAGGTTTTACCTCTCGCTTTGCGCTTATTTTATTAGAAACCGCCAGTCACACCGAGCACCTGTCCGGTAATGAAAGACGACTTATCCGAGCACAGATACAGAATACTGTCCGCGACCTCGGCTGCCGCGCCGACTCTTCCGAGCGGTGTCTGATCGGCAAGCTCCTGCATGGTATCCGCACTGTGCATGGCGTTCATGTCGGTGTCGATCACGCCCGGTGCAATGCAGTTGACCCGGATATTGCTCGGGCCAAGCTCCTGCGCGAGCGACTTGCTCAGGCCGATAATCGCAGCCTTGCTCGCGGAATAATGGCTCTCGCAGGACGCGCCGCACTCCCCCCACATGGAGGACACCGTGACGATGCTCCCCTTGTGGTTGTGCAGCATTTCGGGCAGCACGGCGCGAATCGTACGCACCGTACCCATGAGATTGACATCCAACATGTGCATCCAGTCCGCGTCCGTGATATTTTGGAACAGCTTCTGTTCGGCGATGCCTGCGTTGCAGACCACGGCATCTATCGTGCCGAACCGCGCCTTCCCTTCCGCGACCGCGAGTTCCACTGCCGCAGTATCCTGCTGATCGGCTGAAAGTGCGAGTGCGCCGGTCTCCCCAGCGAGCCTGTCCGCCGCTTCCCTGCTTTTGCTGTAAGTAAACGCGGTATTCCATCCGTTTTCGGCAAACACGCGCACACAGGCGGCACCGATGCCGCGCGAGCCTCCGGTGATGAGAACAGTCTGCGCCATGTTAGATGGCAACCGTCTGCTGTGCCTCGAACAGACACTGGTTCAGATCCTTGCTCTGTGCCAGACCCTCCTCAATGTCGATATCGGTAACAATGTTGTTATCCGAAACAACAACGCGGTTGGTCTTGCCCTCCATCAGAGCGCGAACTGCAGCGTAGCCCATGCGGGTCGCCATAACACGATCCATAGCAGACGGAGAGCCGCCGCGCTGGATATGGCCGAGGATGGTAACACGGGTATCGATGCCGGTCGCCTCGTGAATCTGGTCTGCAACGTCCTGTGCGGAGCCATAGCCCTCGGCTACGATGATGATATGGTGGTTGCGGCCCTTGATACGGCCGATGCGCATTCTCTCTACGATCTCGGTGTCGAAATCCAGCTGACGCTCGGGCAGGCAGATCGCGGTCGCGCCGACTGCACAGCCAACCTGCAATGCCAGATGACCTGCACGGCGGCCCATGACCTCTACGACCGAGCAACGCTCGTGGGACTGCATGGTATCGCGCAGCTTATCGATGCACTCGATCGCAGTATTGCAGGCGGTGTCAAAACCGATGGTGTAATCCGAGCAGCCGATATCATTATCAATGGTACCCGGAACGCCGATGCACGGAACACCCTTGCGGGAAAGCGCCTGTGCACCGCGGAATGTACCGTCGCCGCCGCAGCAGATCAGGCCGTCAATGCCGAGGTAGCGGCAGGTGTCAGCCGCCTTCTGCAGACCTTCCTCGGTCAGCATCTCCTTGCAGCGTGCGGTGTACAGCATGGTGCCGCCCTTGCGGATAATGCCGTCTACACTGCGGGCACCCATCTCGATGATGTCGCCGTTGATAAGACCGCTGTAACCGCGGCGAATGCCGAGAACGGAAATATCGTTTGCGCTTGCGCTGCGGACTACCGAGCGAATAAGTGCGTTCATACCGGGTGCGTCGCCGCCGCTGGTAAGTACGCCGATTCTGCGAATTTGTTTATCCATGATAAAGCCTCCCTGTTGTCGGGTCTGTTTTCTTTCTTGGCGGCACAGTTGATGCCGCACTGACCTCTGTATTGCTGTTCTGTTTCCCTCTGCGGAAACCGTCTCTCTCCCTACGGATAAACACAGTCTCCTATTGTATTATAACATCTTCCTCGCGCAAGAGAAAGCGTAATCTTGTTAAAAATGCAATATCCGGTTTGCACCAGTACCGGCGGGCAGCGAGCGTCTTTTTCTTCGTGTCCATAGGGTAGAGATAGACCGGCGTATCGCCGGGCTGCGTGCGCAAAACCTCTTTAATCTGCGTCCATTCATCGCCCTGCAGACTGGAAATACGCAAAAACAGCTTTTGCGGCGCCAGCTTTGCCGCCTGTGCATCGGTGTAGACCGATTTCTGCGTGCCCTTTTTCGGCTGCTGCAGGCTCTCCACTGCACTCTCGGTGAGCGGCTGCGCCTCGTTGAGCAGCACCTTGGGCGCCTCGTCCTCTCGTGCGTCGATCTTACCGGTAAGCAGGACTGCGCTGTCCTCGGTAAGGTATGCGCCGCACTGCTGCAGCGAACGCGGGAACACGACAAGCTCAATCGCCGCCGTGTCGTCCTCTGCGGTGACATACGCCATCATCGAGCCGTTCTTAGTCGATTTCAGCCGCACCGCCGTGATAACACAAGCAAGCCGTACGGTCATGCCGTCCTTGTAGACCGGCTGGCTGCTCTCGCCCGTCAGGTCGTCGATGATCTGCTTGACAGAGGCCGCCTGCGCCTTCTGCGTCAGGCTGCGGTACTCGTCCATCGGGTGACCGGAGAGGTACAGACCGGTGGTCTCCTTCTCCATCGCCAGCAGTTCCCGCTTGGGTACTTCCGGAATGTTCGGCATCGCAATCTGCGTGTCGCGCACCTCGTCGTTGCCCATGCCGAACAAGTCCATCTGCCCCTCGATGTTCTTCTTGCGGTTCTGGGCAATGGCATCTACCACGGGATTGACGATTTTCAAAAGCTGACTGCGGTAGTAGTGCATGGAATCGAACGAGCCTGCCTTGATGAGACTTTCAAGGGCTCTGCGATTGAGTTCGCGGTCGTACATGCGCTCGCAGAAATCCTGGAACGAGGTAAACAGGCCGTTCGCCTCTCGCTCCTCGACAAGCTGCTTCATAAACGAGCGTCCCACACCCTTGACGGCTGCCAGACCGAAACGGATATTCTCGCCCGCAACCGAAAACTCATCGTAAGACTCGTTTACGTCCGGCGGGAGCACCGCGATGCCCATATCACGCGCCGCCTGAATATACTCGGAGATCTTATCCGAAACATCCAGAACACTCGTCAGCAGCGCCGCCAGATATTCTCTCGGGTAATGGCACTTGAGATATGCCGTGCGGAACGATACGACCGCGTAGCATACGGCATGTGCCTTGTTGAACGCGTAGTTTGCGAAATCCATGATCTCGTCAAACAGACTTGCCGCAACAGCTTCGGGCACGCCGCGCTTGATAGCGCCGTCAATGCCCAGCTCCTCATTGCCGTAGATGAAGTTGACGCGCTCCTTTTCCAGCTCCTTCATCTTCTTTTTACTCATGGCGCGGCGCACCATATCTGCCTTGCCGAGCGAATATCCCGCAAGGCTCTGGAACACCTGCATGACCTGTTCCTGATAGATCATACAGCCATAGGTAACGCTTAAAATCGGCTCAAGCAGCGGATGCTTGTACGTCACCTTTTCCGGATGGTGACGGCACTCGATGTAGCGCGGAATGGACTGCATCGGACCGGGTCGGTACAGCGCAACGACTGCGGTAATATCCTCGATGGACTGCGGGCGCAGACCGGTAACGACGTTGGTAATGCCCGCCGATTCAAGCTGGAACACGCCCATGGTCGAGCCCTTGCCGAGCATTTCATAGGTCGCGGGGTCACTCATATCCACGTTCTCGATGGAAAAATCCGGCGTGTGACGGCGAATCAGCTTTTCCGCGTCCGCGATAACGGTCAGGTTGCGCAGGCCGAGAAAGTCCATCTTGAGCAGACCGAGTTCCTCGATGGTCACCATCGTAAACTGCGTTACCATCTGGTCGCCGTTGCGCGACAGCGGAACGTAGGTGTCCACGGGGTTTTTGGTGATAACCACGCCTGCGGCATGCGTCGATGCATTGCGCGGCATGCCCTCGAGCGCACGCGCCGTATCAATAAGCTCTTTGACCTGCGGCTGCTCGTCGTACATCTTTTTCAGCTCCGCGTTGATGGTCAGCGCCTTGTCGATCGTAATGTGCAGTTCGTTCGGCACCTGCTTGGCAACCGCGTCAACATCGTTGTACGGAATGTTGAGCGCACGGCCGACATCGCGGATGGCACCGCGGGCAGCCATCGTGCCGAATGTGACGATCTGCGCTACGCGGTCCTTGCCGTACTTGCGGGTAACGTACTCGATGACCTCCGGACGGCGAACATAGCAGAAGTCCACGTCGATATCCGGCATGGAGACACGCTCCGGATTCAAAAATCGCTCGAAGTACAGCGAGTAGTGAATCGGGTCAAGGTCAGTGATAGCGAGACAGTACGACACGATCGAGCCTGCAGCCGAGCCGCGTCCGGGTCCGACCGGAATGCCCTGACTTTTCGCGTAGCCGATAAAGTCAGACACGATGAGGAAGTAATCGACAAAGCCCATCTTGGCGATCATGTCGATCTCGTACTGCAGACGCTTGCGCACGGTGCCGTCATCGTTCGGATAGCGTCTTGCGAAGCCTTCATCGCACAGCTTCTGCAGATATTCGAGCGAGGTGTAGCCGTCCGGCACATCGAATTCCGGCAGGTGGTACTTGCCAAACTCAAACTCAACCTGACAGCGTTCCGCAATCTTTACCGTGTTGGCGAGTGCCTCCGGGTGCTCCGGAAACAGCGCCGCCATTTCGTCCGCGTCCTTGATGTAGAACTCCTGTGTCTCGAACTTCATGCGGGTCGGGTCATCCACGGTCTTGCCCATCTGGATGGACATGAGCACGTCCTGAATGCGCGCATCCGCCTTAGTCAGATAATGCGCGTCGTTCGTCGCCACCAGACCGATATTCAGCTCCCTGGAAAGCTGGTACAGACCCTCATTGACTTTCTGCTGCAGCGGAATGCCGTGGTCCTGAATTTCAAGGTAGAAATGCTCCCGGTCAAAAATATCGAGGAACTGCTCGCAGAGGTCATACGCGCCGTCCATATCGCCGTCTGCCAGCGCACGCGGAATCGCGCCTGCCAGACACGCGGACAGACAAATCAGACCTTCGCTGTGCGCGCGCAGCAGCTCCATGTCGATACGCGGCTTCATGTAAAAGCCTTCCGAGAAACCGCACGACACCATGTGGATGAGGTTGCGGTAGCCGGTCATGTTCTCGCACAGCAGGATGAGGTGCGTGTGCCACTCGCCGTTGATGTAGCTGCGGTCAAAGCGCGAATGCGGCGCCAGATACACCTCGCAGCCGATGACCGGATGGATACCCTTCGCCTTGCAGGCGCGGTAAAAGTCGATCACGCCGTACATGACGCCATGGTCGGTCAGCGCGCAAGAGGTCTGCCCCAGCTCTGCCACACGGTCCACCAGCTTTTCGATACGGCAGGCGCCGTCCAGCAGGCTGTATTCGCTGTGGACATGCAGATGTGCAAATGGTACCAATTTAGTCCTCCTTTTCCGCAAGCTCGATAATCTTTTTCAGGCGGTGGCTCAGTCCCGGTTTGGAGATGGGCGGGTCGAACCGCTGCGCCAGCTCGGACAGGCTGTCCGTCGGGTATTCCAGACGCAGGCGTACAGTCTCCCACAGGTTGCCCGGAAATGCATCCTCCCCCCGGCTGTCGATCAGCGCCTGAATCGCCGCGATCTGCCGTGCCGATGCATCGGCGGCCTTCATCATGTTCGCGGTCTCACAGTTGACCTGCCGGTTGATCGTGTTGCGCAGATTCTTCTCTACCTTGGCCTGCATCAGCTCCATCGCCGCGTGCGGCGCACCGATGCGCGTGAGGAAATCCTCCGCGCTTGCACCATCCTTGAAGTACAGCAGATACGCGCTGCCGCGCCGTGCCTGCTTGGGCGATAAACCTAAATCGAGCATCAGACTTGTCTCTTCACCTGACAGACTCTGGTGGGTGGTTTTCAACTCGAGATGGCTTTTCTTGTCCGGTCCCGCGACCGTGCCGCCCATGAGGAAGGCACCGCGCAGGAAGGACGCAATGCAGCAGTCCTCCTCGAGCAGATTGCGGTTGATGTGGTAGGTGATGTGGCTTTTGCAGTCGTAGCCGAGCGCATCAAACACGCGTCCGATCTGCGCCGGTTCGGTGAGTACAAGCTGCTGCTTGCGGCCTGCCTTCTGCGGCTCGCACTCAACAAAAAACGCGCGCTGCAGCAGCGCCTGCAAGCGGCGGACAACGGTCATGTTCTCCGCCGACAGCCGTATCTCCTTGTGCGAAAAAACCGAGGCATGGAGCAGTGCGCCGTAAATCTCGGCACGCGTGCAGCAGGTACGCTGCATGGATACCCGACACAGCTCGTTTTTGACCTCGGTTGAAAAAGACATATATTCTCTCCATTCTGTACAGCACGCTTCGCCTGTCCGGAACGAAGCGGGTTTATCTCTGGTAATCGCGGTGCATGGTTACTACACCGTATTCCTGTCTGCGCAGGTGTTCGCTCAGCGCCTCGGTGATAGCGACCGAGCGGTGCTTGCCGCCGGTGCATCCGATGCTGATAATCAGATTCGCCTTGCCTTCCGCGATATAGCGCGGCAGCAGAAAGTCGATCATGCCCGTCAGGTATCGCATCAGCACATCCGCCGTACCGCCGCGGAACACATAATCGCGCACCTCCGGATCGGTGCCGTTGCGCTCGCGCAGGCTCATTTCGTAATAGGGATTGGGCAGGAAACGCACATCAAACACAAGGTCGCTCTCGGGCGGAATGCCGTACTTGAAGCCAAACGACTGTACGATGACCTCAAACACCTCTCCGCTCTCGGTGCCGGAAAACATCGTCAGCAGACGTTCGCGCAGACCGGCAGCAGACAGTCCGGTGGTGTCCACCACAAAGTCGGCACGGTCGCGCAGACCGGACAGCATTTCGCGCTCCTTTTCAATGGCGGCTGTCATGGACATGCCCTTTTCCATCAGCGGATGCTTGCGGCGCGTTTCCTTGTAGCGGCGGATGAGCGTCGGCGTGTCCGTGTTGAGGAACAGGATGCGGTAATCGCAGCCCATGCTCTTGATCGAATCCAGCGAATCAAACAGCTGCTGGAAATCGCCGCCTGCACGCACATCGGTGACGAGCGCCACACGTTCATAGCGTTCGGTTGCCGCCAGACAGATCTCCGCGAAGCGCGGTATGAGGGAGATCGGCAGATTATCGACGCAGTAATAGCCTAAGTCCTCAAGCGTGGCGACCGCGCGGCTCTTGCCTGCGCCCGACATACCGGAAACGATCAAAAAATACATGTTACCTTTCCCCCTGCCCTGTGGTTCTGCTGTGATAACGCCGCCGAGCGGCGCTGCTGCTTATTTTACGATGCGCACCTCGCACTCCAGCTCCACGCCGAACTGCTCGCGCACCCTGTTCTGCACCAGTTCGATCAGACGCAGCATGTCATCGCATGTTGCACCGCCGCGGTTGATGAGAAATCCCGCGTGCTTTTCCGAAACCTGTGCCGCGCCGACGCTCGTGCCCTTGAGTCCGGCCTGCTCGATAAGCTGGCCCGCAAAGTGTCCCACGGGACGCTTAAATGTCGAGCCTGCCGACGGGAAGTTGAGCGGCTGTTTGTCGCGTCTGCGCTGCGCGAAATCGTTCATCTTATCCAGAATCGCCGCCGAATCGCCGTTCTGCAGCTGCATGGTCGAACGGAGCACTGTCCAGTCCGGATGCTTACGGAACACGCTCGTACGGTAGTCAAAGCCGTGCTCATCGCCCTTGAGGGTGCAGATGTTGCCTTCGCCGTCTACAAATTCGGTCTCCTGCACAATGCCGGCCATCGTGCCGTCATACGCACCCGCATTCATGTAAACCGCGCCGCCCAGACTGCCCGGAATGCCGCCGGCAAACTCGGCTCCGGTCAGACCGGAACGCTGTGCGCGGCGGGCAATGCGGCTGAGCAGCGCGCCCGCCTCGGCAGAGACGGTATTATCCTCGTTTACGCGGACTTCATCCAGCTCGGATGTGCAGACAACCGCACCGCGGATGCCCGCATCGGCCACCAGCATGTTGGAGCCGTTGCCGAGCAGCAGGAACGGAATATTGCGCTCGCGCAGTACGGCAAGTGCCGTGGTCAGTTCCCTGCGGGTCTTCGGCTGCACGAACAGGTCGGCCGGTCCGCCGATGGCGAACGTAGTATGGCGGCGCATGAGTTCGTTTTCTGCAATATCTATTTCAGGTGCGGCCTCTCGCAGTGCCGCGATGCAATCCTTAATATGCTCCATAAGGCGTGTAATCCTCCAAAAATCTATATAAAAAGTTTAAGTGGTATACCCTCGGAATTCCTGCCGCGTCATGCGGCAGCGCATCGAAGGTCCGACACCGGGAGCAGGCTCCGGTTTGTCCTGCCGTGCCGTTTTGGTTTTTGCTTTACTGTTTATTATAACAAATGTAGATGGGATGCGCAATCAGTCCGAGCGGGTTTCCGCAGATTTTTTCGGTTAAAAATCGGTTTTTTCTCTATGCGGCACCGGCTGACTGGGGCACTCGAACTGCCACCGGCGGGTTCGCCCTATCCGGGCGGCAGCTTTTTTCAGCACCGGCTGACTGGGGCACGCGAACTGCGTCAGCGTGTTCGCCCTATCCGGGCGGCTCCTTTTCTGCACCGGCTGAGCGGGGCACTCGAACTGCCGCAGGCGTGTTCGCCCCTAACGGGCGGAGAGTTTTTCGCTTGAAATCAAGCGAGGAGTTGCGCTCTGCGGAGCGCGGGGATTCGCCGCGCCCCGCGGCGGGGCAAGAGGGTAGACACCTACGGTTTCTACCCTCTTAACTCCCGTTTCCCTT